>Ga0207695_10000661_pt1 | contig 67973 bp, 49 predicted proteins | sample KBSC54metaG_FD_184354 | JGI IMG/M metagenome (GOLD analysis project Ga0207695, IMG submission 184354) | Corn rhizosphere microbial communities from Kellogg Biological Station, Michigan, USA - KBS C5-4 metaG (SPAdes) (version 2) | ecosystem: Host-associated > Plants > Roots > Rhizosphere > Soil...
TCGACGCGTACTGGCAGATGATCGTCAAGGGCGCGGTGCTGGTGCTGGCGGTGTGGATCGACGTGGTGTCGCGGTCGAACCGGCGGTGACGCGGCGCGCGCTACGTCCGGTCGCGGTTGCGGGCGCGCGTCGCGCCCGTGATCACCGCGATGCCGAACAGAATGACGGCGACGATCTCGACGATGTGCTGGGACACGTGCAGCGTCACCAGTCCCCATGCCACGCCGCCGATGAAAATGATCCATCCGACCAGGTAGATAAGCAGGGTCATCGTTCCTCTCCTTGCGGTTCGGTTACATCGTGCAGACTGCTGCCGTGCGGCATGCCGTTTTATCCGGCCGCCGCTTCGTGCGCACGCAGACCGAGGCGTTCCATCAAACGCCGGGCGTCGAACGGTGCGTTCGTTTTTGCGTCGTTGTCGAAGTAGCAATACACGTCGCGTGTTCGCGCGCGCGGCGCAGGCAGCTCCGGTGCGGCGAGACGGGCATCGGCGGGCTGTTCGCCGCGGCTCCACGACTCGATTCTGCGCGCCCAGTGTTCGAGTGCCGCATCGGAGTATTCGCCGGAATACTTCGTTTCGGTACCGTGCAGCCGCATGTAGACGAAGCCCGCGCTCAGGTCTTCGAACTGCGGCCATGGCTCGGTCGAATCCGACACGACGAGCGCCACGCGGTGGCGGCGCAGCAGCTTCACGAACGCCGGATCCACGAAGCTCGCGTGACGCACTTCGACTGCGTGACGCAGCTTGCGCTTGCGGTCGATCCGCAGATACGGCGTCCTGACCTTGCGATCGTGCTGTTGCGCGAGAGCGAGCGCGGCAGCCGTGTCGGTCGGCAGCAGGCCCAGGAAGTGCTCCATATGCTCGGGGTCGAACCGCAGCGACGGCGGAAACTGCCAGAGGATCGGCCCGAGCTTGTCCCTCAGCGCCAGGATCCCCTGCGCGAAAAAGTTCGCGCATGCGACCGTCGCCGTTTCGCCGCGAAAGCGCAGCATGTGGGTCAGGTAGCGTGAACCCTTCACGCTGAACGTAAAATCCGGCGGCGTTTCGTCGTACCAGTGCTGCCAGCTGTCGAGCGATTGCAGGCTGTAGTGCGTACCGTTGATTTCGATGGTCTGCATCCGGTTCGATGCGTACTGCAGCTCGGCGGCCTGCTTCAGCCCTTTCGGATAGAAGGTGCCGCGCCAGCCGCCGTAGCGCCAGCCTGAAATGCCGATGTGAATTTCACCTGATTTGCTCGTCACGTCGATGTCCGGGGGGCCGGTGGATGCCGTCGTGATTAGCAAGGTGCGTGCCGTCGGGCTCGATGTCGGAGGGCGACAAATCGTAGGCCCGACTGGCCTCGGCGGCCATCGCATCATCGACGCTGCGCGCGCTGCAACGCAGTGAACTTTTGAACGGTAAGTAACCGGTAAGTCGGGTTCCCATAAAGTCGGTTCCGCTTTGTCCACCGACTTCCTGGGATCGATCGTGATAAAAAATCCGTTGCCTGTTCGCCGTATATTGCTGACTGCTGCATGGTTCGCGCTCATTTCCGGGCCGGCGTGGGCGGAAGAAGGCGACGCCGACCATATCGATGCGCAGCGTTCCGGTCTTGCGATCCTGAACAATGCGGCGAACGTGACCCACTGGGGTCTTGGTGCGGGCGTCGGCATCGGGGAATCGCCATACAAGGGATACGGCTCGAAAGTCGAGCCGCTCCCGCTGGTCTACTTCGACGACAAGTGGGTACATGTTTTCGGTACCGCGATCGACGTGAAGATCGGGAACTGGAGTGGTATAAGCGTTGCGCTGCGCGGAAAGTTTTCGCTCGGCGATGGTTACAAGCAGTCCGATGCACCAATCCTGAATGGCATGGAAGACCGACATGGTGCATTCTGGTACGGTCCCGCGCTTGCTTTACATACTGCATTCGGCACGCTTTCGGGAGACTATCTGGCGGGCGGAAACAAGGGGCAGCGTGCGAGCCTGGACTACAGCAAGTCTTTTGATGCCGGAGATTTCTCGATCGCTCCGCATGTGGGCGTGGACTGGTTGAGCGGCAAATACGTCGATTACTATTACGGCGTGCGCCCCGCCGAGGTGCGCCCCGGACGTCCGGCGTACACCGGCACGGCAACCTGGAAGACTTCGTTGGGAACGCGTGTCGACTACAACTTCGCGAAGCATCAACGCCTGCTGCTGGACGTTGGCGTGTCGCATCTTGGCAGCGGTCTCACGGATAGTCCTCTTGTCGGCAAGCGGTTCATCCCGGAGATCCGGGTCGGCTACCTGTACCAATTCAAGTGAGTGCAACGTCATGTCGCGAGTTGCGATTGTCGAGGACCATGCACGCCTTGCCGACATGGTGAGCCAGGCCCTCATGCGAGTGGGCATCGAAGCCGATCAGTTTCGCAACATCTCCGGAGCGACCTACGGCGTGCGCCAGCTCGACTACGCGGTGTTGATCATCGATCGTAGCCTTCCGGACGGCGACGGGCTGTCCTTTCTGCGCGCGTTGCGCGCGGCCGGTCGGATGACGCCATGCCTCATGCTGACGGCGCGCGATGCTTTGCACGATCGTGTCGACGGGCTCGAAAGCGGCGCGGACGACTACGTGACCAAGCCGTTTGAAATGAGCGAGCTGGTTGCGCGGGTGCGCACGCTGATGCGCCGGCCAGCGGCGCTGGCCGCGCTTGTCGCGTCATTCGCGGACATCGCAGTGGATCCGCTGCAGCGTGAGATGCGCTGCGGCGTGCGGTCGGTTCAGCTTGCGCCCGCCGAACTGCAGATCATGCTTTGCCTGATCGAAGCGGCCGGCCGAACGGTGCGGCATGCGGCGCTCGAGCATGCCGCCTGGGGGCTTGCCGAAGCCGTCACACCGAATGCACTGGAAGTGACCGTGCACCGGTTGCGTAAAAAACTGGCGTCGATCGACACAAGGACACGCCTGACGAACCTTCGCGGCGTGGGATTCGCCGTCGAGGAAGTCTCCGGGCCGCCGCAACGGTAGCGGAGCGTTCCGCACTCGAGCACGCTCGCGGCGTCTTGGGGTGGGACGAGACGCGATGCGTGAGAGGTGGCGAGGACGATACGTGCACGAGGGTGCGCTCAGCCCGGACGCAAGTGGCAGGCTCGTGCGCGTGACCGGAAGGATTGGCCGGATCGCTTCGCCCGGCGGCGCATCCGACAAAGATGCTCGGTGAGCGGCGCTTCGCCCGGCTACGGCATTCCACACCCGTTCCAATATGGGGACGTCATGCTCAATCACTGGATTCGAAGTCTGTCGGCGCGACTGTGGGCGACGACGGTCGTTGCCCTTGCAATCAGCCTGACGGCGATCGCCGGTCTGGTTATCTACGTATTCGACCGCTATCCGGAGCAGACGCTGGGTTACCACGAGCTGACGGAGAACGTCGACAGGGTAATCAATGGACTCAGGTTCAACGATGTCGATCGCCCCTATTCCGTCGATCTTCCCGATCGTGACGAAGGGGGCGGGTTCGATCTCGTGCCCGCGGAACTCAAATACCGTGTGCTGGATGGGCAAGGTCGAGTCCTGCTTGCGTCGATCGGAGCAAAGACAGCCGGTCAATGGCCGGTAGACGATCCGGCTGCAGCCGTCGGAAAGATAGCTTACCTGAATATCGACGGAAAGCTGTTCTTCGTCGCGACGCGGCGGGTTCTGCGGGGGCGCTCCGTGTTCTATGTGCAGACCGCAACCAGCGAACGTTTCCTGAACGCGCTGGTCGGTTCGAAAGTCAAGTCGATTCCGGCCACGGTCAAGGTCATTTTCTTCGTTATATTCATTATTTCCGGCCTGGTGCTGCCGCTTACGATCTATCGGGTGCTCAAGCCGTTGCGAGATGCGTCCGGGGCGGCCGCGCGGATAACGCCGCACCGGCTCAAGACGCGCCTTTCGGCCAGTGGCGTTCCGAGCGAGATCAAGCCGTTGATCAACGCATTCAACGACGCGCTTGAACGGCTGGAGAACGGTTTCAGGGTCCAGCAGGAATTTCTTGCGGCTGCCGCGCATGAACTTCGAACGCCGCTGACGTTGATCCGCGGCCAGATCGAGTTGCAGCCGGAGATCACAGGAAAAGACCTGCTGTTTCGCGAAATCGATCTGATGTCGCGACAGGTTCGGCAGCTACTGCATCTTGCCGAAGTCAGCGAGGCGCAGAATTTCGCTTTCGGCGAAGTCCGCACCATCGATGTCATGCAGGATGTCGTCGAGTATCTGGCCCGTCAGGCAGATGGAAAGCAGGTGACGCTGCGGATCGAGGAGCGTCGCGCATCGCCGCCGATCTGGGCGGACAAGGGCGCACTGTTCATCCTGCTCAAGAATATCGTCGAAAACGCGATCCATGCGTCGCCCGCCAACAGCATCGTGTCGTTGACGATCGACGACGCATCGATCGAGGTTCGCGACGAAGGCCGCGGCATCCCGAAGGATCATCTTCCGTTTCTGTTCAAGCGATTCTGGCGCGCGCCCGATACCAGGCACGACGGCGCGGGCCTTGGGTTGGCGATATGCAAGGAAATTGCGTCGGCGCACAACTGGCGGTTGACGGTGAGCAGTCTCGCGGCGGGAACGCGGTTTACCGTCTGGTTATGACGGCGCTCGTGCACCGTGCACCCCGACCAGCCGGGTCAATGCCGGGAGAGCAGGTGCGACCAGGGGCACGACACGCCCGGCGTCGCGCCGGGGGCGCGCTCTGCGAGAGCGCCCGGGACCTACGGCAGCGGCACGCCCCACGCCGCCGTCACGTCGCCGCCAAGCCGCCATTCGTCGAACGGGCGGCGCGGCGCGATGATCGCCGGCAGGCGGCGATCGCCGAAGCGCGCGTAGTACGGCTCGACCCAGCTCAGTTCGTCACGGAACGTCCACGGGAACAGGTCCTGCTTGACCGGCGTGATTTTCGTGAAGCTCGCGGGATTGTCCACCGCGTCGATCACGAGATTTGCGAGGCGGCCGATCGCGCCGTCGTTTTCGCGGTAGAGGTCGATATTGCGCTGTTGCACGAGTTCCGCCGCGAACACGAGCGGCAGCAGCGCAAAGGTGTGATAGTGGAGCGCGCGGTCGCCGCGCTTGACTTCGCGCGCGAGCGAACCGTCCGGGCCGATGTCGCGAATTCCTTCGCGAACCCGCAGCAGGCCCGAATCGATCAGGCTCGCATTGCCGGTGACGGTGCCGATCGCGATCAGGTCGAGCCCCGCCCAGTACACGAGATTGTTGTGCAGGTGGTTGATCGCTTCCGCATCGCGGGTGGCGATCGCGATGCGTTCGAGCCACGGATCGATCGCGTCGAATTGCGCGCGGTTCGCTTCGCGCAAGCCGCGCGGCACGCGCAGGATCACCATTGCGAAATCCGTGCCGGCCCACGAGCGCTCGTAATAGCCCTGATAACCGGAGATATGGCCCATCAGCGCGTCCGATCGCGCCCAGCTGTCGAGAAGCGTCAATGCGCACGACCAGTCGCCGTGGTCCGCGGCCGTGTTGAGCTTCGACACGAAATCGCGCATCGGCTTCACGGCGCGCGCATAGCCGGCGGCGTCGTCGTAGTAGCCGGGTGGATCGATCGTCCGCACGGGGGTAGGTACCTCGCATGCGCGCGAAGGTGGCGTGGCGCCGAAAAGCGCGGCCACGGTGAACAACGCTGCAAATAGCGGTCGGATCGACAGATGGCGCATGAGGCCCTCGGTGGTAATGATTGTTTTGCGATGCGTAAGCGGAATGCGCGGCGGCGGCCTGACGCGATCGGTGCGAATGCATGCGATGGCAGTCTATTGTTTCGGTCTTTCATCCGCCTTTCCCGAATGTAACGGGCAGGGGCCGGGGTGGTGCTCTGTCCCGCGCTGGGCGGCGTCCCCGAGCGGCAGTTCGGTTATCCGGCCTTCGTCGCGTGTGCACGCCGCGCGAAGGCCGACCCGATGCCGCTGCTGTACATCTGCGTGTTCGTGGCCAACGCGGCGCGCTTCGTGCTGGCGATCTCGAACCCGGCGAATCTCGTGCTGTACGGCTCGCGCATGCCTGCACTCGGCGCCTGACGCGCGACGCACGCCAGGCGACCGCTTCGACTAAAACGAGTAGGAGAGCGACGCGAACAGGCTGCACGGCGCGCCCGGCGTGACCCACAGGCTGTTGTACGAGCTGACGTAGGTGGTGCGATTGAACAGGTTGTTCAGCACGACCGACGCGCGCAGGTGCTTGTCGACCTGCACATAGCCGTTCAGCTGCACGGTCGCATAGGCCGGCAGCTCGAAACCGTCCTGCGTGTTCGCGGTGTTGCCGGCGCGGCGCCCGACATAGATCAAGCCCGTGCCGATGCCGGCCTTGTCCGCGAACGGCAGCGCGGTTTCGTACATGAGCAGCGCGCTGCCGCTCAGCTTCGGAATGTCGACGAGGCGCGCGCCGGGCGTCAGCACGGCATCGCGCGTGACCTCGGCATCGACGTACGCAAGGTTGACGATGCCGCGCAAGCCGTGGCCCAGGTCGCCGTTCCATTCGAATTCGACGCCGCGGCTGCGCACCTCGCCGGCCGCGCGCGAGAAGCCGGCGTTGGCCGGATCGGCGGTCAGCACGTTGCGCTTGTTGACGTAGAACGCCGCGACCGTCGCGAGCCAGCGCGTGCCGGCCCATTTCGCGCCGGCTTCGTAGCCGTGCCCCTTCTCCGGGTCGAACGCGCGGCCGTTGGCGTCGGCGCCGTTGTTCGGCCGGAACGAATATGCGGTGTTCGCATACAGCGACAGCGCGGGGCTCATTTCGTACACGACGCCGAGGCGCGGACTCAACGCGGTCTGCAGCTGGCTGCTCGTCACGCCCTTCAGGCGGTTCTCGACCGACTGGTGGAAGCGATCCCAGCGCAGCCCGGCGAGGATTTTCCAGTGCGGCCCGAACGCCAGCGTGTCCTGCGCATAGGCGCCTTGCCCGTCGTCGCGCTCGAGCAGGTTGGTCGCGGTGCGCAGCGCGGGTGCCGGCTGGCCGTAGACCGGATCGAAGATGTCGATCGCATACGGTGCGGCGGCGCTCGGCGTCGAGCGCGCGACGAACTGGTCGTAGTTGAAGCGATACGCATCGACGCCCATCACGAGCGTGTGGCCGATGCCGCCGGTGCGGAACTTGCCGGTCGTTTCGATGCGGCCTTGCAGGTCGTTCGAGTGAAACGCGACTTGCCGGTAGCGGCGCCACAGCGTGCGCCCGTCCGGCTGCAGCGCGAACGCTTCGGACGAGCGACCGGACAGGTCGGTGTCGCGCTGCGCGAAGCCGGCATTGATCGACCAGTTCGCATCGACACGATGCTCGAGCGTGAACTGGTGGCCCGTGTTGCGCACGTCGTAGTCGCCGTCGCGCGGCTCGCCGAGGAAGCGCGATGCCGGAATCGCGCCGAGCTGCCCGTTGACCGCGACCACGCCGCGATCGAGCGGCGCGCGCTGGCGCACGCTTTCGAACTCGTAGTGGAGCGTCGTGTCCGCGCCGATGTCCCACGTGAACGACGGCGCGAACAGGTAGCGTTTGCTCGATACCGTATCGCGGAAGCTGCCGTTGTTCTCGTTCATCGCGACGAAGCGGTACGCGAGCGATTTCGTGACGGGCCCGGTCGAATCGAGCGTCTCGCGCAACGCGCCGTAGCTGCCGGCCGACACGCCGATGGTGTTCGAGCGCGCGAACTGCGGCTGCTTCGTGGTGTAGCTGATGAGCCCGCCCGGATCGCCGCGGCCGTACAGCGCGGACGCGGGCCCCTTGAGCACTTCCATGCGCTCGAGGTTGGCGGTGTCGCGCGGGACGCTCATCCCGCGGTTCCACGAGAAGCCATTGACGAGGTAGTCGGTGCCGGACGTGTTGCCGTCGCCGGCAAATCCGCGCACCGCGTAGTTGTCCCACAGCCCGCCGAAGTTGTTCTGCCGTGCGACGCCCGCGACCCAGTCGTACAGGTCTTCGCCGCGCGTGGCGGCGACGGTCTGGGCCAGTTTCGCGTCGACGCTGCTGACCGCGAACGGGATTTCCATCACGTCCGTCTCGGTGCGCGTCGCGCTCGTCGATTCGGGCGCGCGAAACGGCGCGGTCGTGCGCTGCCCCGAGACCTCGATGGCGGGCAGCGACAACTCCTGCGCATCGGCGGCGCCCAGGCCGGCCGTGCCGACGACGATGGCCATCGGTGCGGCCGCCCAGTTCTTCCTGCTCATACCCCGTCCTTTGATGTGGTCTGCGTCCGGGCATGGCGGATGGCCTCGCGCCGACGGCTGTGTTCGAAACAGTACATTCGCGCCGGAATTTAATGCAAATGAGAGGCATTTGCAATCGTAAGTTGGTGGTGTTGCCGAGCGGGATGCGAAGCGGCCGGCAACGGGGCGTCGGCCGTCGGCGCTCGTATGGCCGTCCATGTCGATGAATCCCGAATTGAGGGAATTTCGTAAAACCTACGCGAGGCGTGGCGAGCCGGGAGACAAGAGGTTTTCCCGGAAAATTCGGATATGAATCGGGTAAACGAGGATCGAATCGATCGTTTCCTCGGGCTCGCGCGGTATGCGCCGGGCCTGAAGGACTACATCCTGCGGATGCGTTTCAAGCCGATGCCGAGCTATACGCGGGGCGTCGTGCTGCCGGGGGCGCCGGGCGATGCGGTCGGCGGGATGATCGCGCAGCCCGACGTCGAAACGGCCGACGGCGTGCGCCGCAAGCTCGACGACGTGCTGGGCCCGTGGTTCTCGATCGTCGGCTGGCAATGCGATCCGCAGGCGTGCCTGAGCGACGACGATCGTGCGTGCTGGGCGGCGCTGGGCGTGACGTTCGTGCAGGTCAGCCGTTCGCGCAGCGGGACCGGCCGCGCAGGGCGCGCGAAAGGCGCCCGTGTGCCGGTCAATCAGGGTCCGATTTCAGGCCACCGTCGATCCATCGCGCTTCGGACGCGCGAAGATGCGCGCGGATGGCCGTCTGGGCCGCGATCGGGTCGCCGGCCTGCAGCGCGTGGAGCACGTCCTCGTGCTCCCGCACGGCGGCGGTCCAGGTCTGAGGATTCTCCGCGTGGCCTCGCATGGCCGCGGCGATCGGGTCGTGGCGGCTGTCGAACAGCTCGCCGACGAAGCGGGTGAGCACCGAATTGCCGGCGGCTTCCGCAATCAGCATATGGAACTGCCGGTCGGCTTCGACGGGCGACTTGCCGGCCTCCGCGAGCCGCTTCATGCGCTGCACCGTGCGGCGCAGGCGATCGAGCATCGCGGCCGTCATCCGCGCCGCGGCCAGCGCGGCGACGCTGCCTTCGATGGCCGCGCGTGCCTGCATCAGTTCCGACGGGCTGTCGCCGAGCGTGCCCATCGTGCCGACGTTGTCGGCCGCCGTGTCGCGCACATAAACGCCGGAGCCCATCCGGATCTCGATCTGGCCGCCGATTTCCAGCGCGATCAGCGCCTCGCGAAGCGACGGTCGCGATACGCCGAGCGTCAGCGCCAGCTCGCGCTCGGGCGGCAGGCGTTCGCCGACCGCGAATTCGCCCTGGCGAATCAACGCGACGATCTGGGCCGCGACCGATTGGTAAAGCCGCTTGGGTTCTGTCGATTTCATCCGATGGATCTTGGTCAATGCGCTTTCCGCGCAAGCGCGCGTCGCAAAGTCTATCACGCTCGTCGTGTCGCCCCGGAAGGCAGCCCGTTCGTGCGGATGTGCGGGTTTTCACTATTGGTAAGATCGGATGTAGATATATAAATTGGCTTGACCAAAAGTGGCTGGATTGATGTAATTCATCGAAATTGGACTGACCAGACGAAAGCGAGGTCGGCCCTTCCCTAGGAGACGCAATGGCAATGCCTCGCAATCTGCCCGGTCAGGCCGCACCGGGCGAAGCGGACCGGGAGATCCTGCGCCTGGAAGGGATTCGCAAGCGCTTCCCGGGCGTCCTCGTGCTCGACGGGATTCGCCTCGACCTGCGCCGCGGCGAGGTGCATGCGGTGTGCGGCGAAAACGGCGCGGGCAAGTCCACGCTGATGAAGATCATCAGCGGTCAGTACCTGCCCGACGAGGGCGTCGTCCACTATCGCGGCGCGCCGGTGCGGTTTCGTTCGGCCTCCGAAGCGCAGGCGGCCGGCATCGCGATCATCCATCAGGAACTCAATCTCGTGCCGCACCTGAGCGTGGCGGAGAACCTGTACCTCGCGCGCGAGCCGCGGCGCGGGCCGTTCGTCGACACGAAACGGCTCAATGCGGATGCGGCACGCTGCATCGCGCGGATCGGCCTGAACGTCGCACCGACGACGAAGGTCGGCGTGCTGTCGATCGCGCAGCAACAGATGGTCGAAATCGCGAAGGCGCTGTCGCACGACGCGCGCGTGCTGATCATGGACGAGCCCACGTCGTCGCTGACGGAGTCGGAAACGGTGCAGCTCTTTCGCATCATCGAGGAACTGCGTGCCGACGGCGTGGCGATCCTGTACATCTCGCACCGGCTCGACGAAATGGCGCAGATCGTCGATCGCGTGACCGTGCTGCGCGACGGGCGCCACATCTCGACGGACGATTTCGCCGACGTGAGCATCGACGACATCGTCGCGCGCATGGTCGGGCGGACGCTCGACGACGCGTATCCGTCGCGGCAGTCGACGCCGACCGAACAAGTGCTGCTCGACGTGCGGGAACTGCGCCGCGAAGGCGTGTTCGGGCCGGTGTCGTTCACGCTTCGCAAGGGCGAGATCCTGGGTTTTGCCGGACTGATGGGCGCCGGGCGCACCGAAGTCGCACGCGCGATCTTCGGCGCGGACCGCCCGGACGGCGGCACGATCGAGCTGCACGGCCGGCCCGTGACGATCCGCTCGCCGCGCGAGGCGATCCACCACGGCATCGCGTATCTGTCGGAGGACCGCAAGAAGGAGGGGCTCGCGCTGCCGATGCCCGTCGCGGCGAACCTCACGCTCGCGAACGTGCGCGGCATCGCATCGCGCCTGGGCTTCCTGCGCTTCGACGACGAGCTCGAGATGGCGCGGCGCTACGTGCAGGACCTCGCGATTCGCACGCCGTCGGTGCAGCAGGTCGTGCGCAACCTGTCCGGCGGCAACCAGCAGAAGGTCGTCATCGGCAAATGGCTGTACCGCGGCTCGAAGATCCTGTTCTTCGACGAGCCGACGCGCGGCATCGACGTGGGCGCGAAATTCGCGATCTACGGGCTGATGGACCGGCTCGCCGCCGACGGCGTCGGCGTGGTGCTGATCAGTTCGGAGCTGCCGGAGCTGCTCGGCATGACCGACCGGATCGCCGTTTTCCACGAAGGTCGATTGACCGCGTTTCTCGACACCCAACACACCAGTCAGGAGGAGATCATGCACTATGCGTCGGGGCGTTCCCATGCTTGAAATGACATCGGATCGAAGCCAGGCCGACGAACGGGCGGCGCGACAGCGGCGGCGCGACCTTATCCAGAAGTTCGCGGCGCTGGGCAGCCTGGTCGTGCTCGTGTTCGCGTTTTCCGTATCGAGCGCGGCGTTTTTCTCGGTCGACAACCTGATGACGGTCGGCCTGCAGGTGACCTCCATCGCCTATCTCGGGGTGGCCGCCACCTGCGTGATCATCACCGGCGGCATCGACCTGTCGGTCGGCTCGGTGCTCGCGCTGGCCGGCGTCTCGTCCGCGCTGCTGGTCAAGGCGGGCGTGCCGGTGCCGGCGGCCATGGCGGCCGGGATCCTGGTCGGCGCGCTGTGCGGGTTCGTCAACGGCATGTGCGTGACGCGCATGGGCCTGCCGCCGTTCATCGCGACGCTCGGCATGATGCTCGTCGCGCGCGGCATCGCGCTCCAGATCACGGGCGCACGGCCGGTATCGGATCTCGGCGACGCGTTCGGCGCGCTGGGCAACGGCGCGCTGCTGCGCATCTCGCGCATTGGCGCGGACGGGTTCCCCGACACGACGTTTCCCGGCATTCCGTATCCGGTCGTGATCATGGTTGTGCTGTTCGTCGTGGTGTCCGTGCTGCTGTCGAGAACGTCGCTCGGCCGCCATATCTATGCGGTCGGGTCGAACGCGGAGGCGGCTCGGCTGTCGGGCGTGAACGTACAGGGCGTGAAGCTCTTCACCTACGTGCTGTCCGGCGCGCTCGCCGGCGTGACCGGCTGCGTGCTGATGTCGCGGCTCGTCACCGGGCAGCCGAACGAGGGCGTCATGTACGAACTCGACGCCATCGCCAGTTCGGTCATCGGCGGCACGTCGCTGATGGGCGGCGTCGGGACGATTTCCGGCACGGCGATCGGCGCGTTCGTGATCGGCGTGCTGCGCAACGGCCTGAACATGAACGGCGTATCGAGCTTCATCCAGCAGATCATCATCGGCGTCGTGATCCTGGGCACGGTCTGGATCGACCAGTTGCGCAATCGCCGGCCCTGACCGGCAGCAGTTCCCACCAACGAGAAGCGGAGCGAGACATGAACAAATCCATCCTGCTGGCAGCATCGGCATGCCTGTTCGCGGCATGCAACAGCGGTGCGTACGCGGCGGGCGGCGAGATCGCCGTGATCGTCAAGACGGTCAACTCGAACTACTGGCAGAACGTGCAGAAAGGCGCGAAGGCGGCGCTCGACGGCGCCAAGGGCTACACGATGACGTTCCAGGGGCCCGCGGCCGAGTCCGACATCAGCGGGCAGGTCAACATGGTCGACAACGCGGTCACGCGTCATGTGGCGGGCATCGTGCTCGCACCGTCCGATCCCGATGCACTCGTGCCCGCGATCAAGAAGGCGTGGGAAGCGCACATTCCGGTCGTGCTGATCGACTCGGCGATCTCGGACACCGGCAAACCGTATTACCAGGCATTCCTGTCGACCGACAACGAGAAGGCGGGCGCGCTGTGCGCGAAGGCGCTGATCGACCGCGTCGGGCAGTCCGGCAAGATCGCGATCATGTCGTACGTGCCGGGCGCGGGCTCCGAAGTCAGCCGCGTCGGCGGGTTCCGCAAGTACATCGCGAGCCATTCGAAGCTGCAGATCGTCGGCCCGTACTACTCGCAGTCGCAAATGGCGAACGCGCTGAACCAGACGACCGACGTGCTGTCGGCGAACCCCGACCTGAAGGGCATCTTCGGCGCGAACGAGCCGACCGCGGTCGGGATGGGCCGGGCGCTGAAGCAGTCGGGCAAGGCGGGCAAGGTGGTGGCGATCGGGTTCGACGGCAACGAGGATCTGCAGGGCTTCGTGCGCGACGGCACGGTGCAGGCGATCGCCGTGCAGGGCTCGTGGCAGATGGGGAACCAGGGCGTGCGCACGGCGCTCGACGTCGTCGAACGCAAGCCGGCGCCGAAGCTGATCGATACCGGCGTCGTGATGGTCGACAAGCAGAACCTCGATTCGGAGGCGGCCAGGAACGTCCTGTACTGAGCGGCCGCGCAAGCCGCCCGAGCGCGGGCGGCGGCTGCCGGCCATGCTTCTTTCCCGCACCCTGTCACGAATCATGAACGCAAACGATACGCGCGCATTGCCGCGCAGCGGGCTGACGGTGTCCGCGCTCGGCCTCGGCTGCTCTCAGCTCGGCGGCCTTTATCGCCCGATGTCGGCCGCCGACGCCGGCGCGCTCGTCGACGCCGCGTGGGCCGCCGGCCTGCGCTACTTCGACACCGCGCCGTATTACGGCTACACGCTGTCCGAGCGGCGCGTGGGCGCGGGGCTCGCGCCGCGCGAGCGCGGCGCGTTCACGCTCAGCACGAAGGTCGGGCGCTTGATGCGCGCCGACGCGAGCGTGCGCCCAGGCGACGACGGCTGGGCCGAGCCGCTGCCGTTCCGGCCGGTCTACGACTACAGCTACGACGGCATCATGCGGTCGCACGACGACAGCCGGCAGCGGCTCGGGCTCGCGCGGATCGACATCCTGTACGTGCACGACATCGGCGCGATGACGCACGGCGATCGTCACGCGCACTACTGGGAACAGCTGACCCGCGGCGGCGGGTTTCGCGCGCTGGATGCGCTGCGTGCGGGCGGCGAGATCGGCGGGTTCGGTCTCGGCGTGAACGAATGGGAAGTCGCCGCCGCTGCGCTGAACGAAGCGGCGCTCGATGCCGTGCTGCTGGCCGGCCGCTACACGCTGCTCGAACAGACGGCGCTCGAACCGTTGCTCGACGCGTGCGGCCGTGCGGGGACGGGCATCGTGGTCGGCGGCGTGTTCAATTCCGGTGTGCTGGCCGGCAACGGCAAGTTCAACTATGCGGACGCAAGCGCCGACGTGATCGACAAGGCCACGCGGCTCGGCGTGCTGTGCAAGCGCTTCGACGTCCCGCTGCCCGCTGCCGCTCTGCAGTTTCCGTTCGGCCATCCGGCGGTCGTGTCGTGCGTGGTCGGCGCGCGCAGCGTGGCCCAGCTGCAACAGAACATCGCATGGTTCGAGCGCCCCGTGCCGGCCGAACTGTGGGCCGCGCTGCGCGACGAAGGGCTGATCGCGGCGCACGCGCCGGTGCCGGGAGCGCGCGCATGACGGCACGCGTCGACGCACATCAGCACTACTGGCGGATCGGCGCGCGGGCCGGCTGCTGGCCGCCGGCCGAACTCGATGCGATTCACCGCGATTTCGGTCCGACCGATCTGGCGCCGCTGCTCGACGCGGCGCGCATCGACCGCACCGTGCTCGTGCAATCGCTGCCGAGCGACGCCGACACGCGCTTCCTGCTCGATCTCGCGGACGACACCCCCACGGTCGGCGCGGTGGTCGGCTGGGTCGACCTGAAGGCCGCCGACGCGCCGGCGCGGATCGCGGCCTTCGCGTCGGCGCCGAAGGCGCGCGGGTTGCGCCCGATGCTGCAGGATCTGCCCGACGATGCGTGGATCGACGATCCGGTGCTCGATCGCGCGGTCGCCGCGATGCTCGAGCATGCGCTGCGTTTCGATGCGCTGGTGATGCCGCGCCATCTCGATGCGCTGCATGCGTTCGCGCAGCGCTACCCGGATCTGCAGATCGTGATCGACCACGGCGCAAAGCCGTTCATCGAACGCGGCGAGCTGCAGCCGTGGCTGTCGGCGATGCGCGGCCTCGCGAGCCTGCCGAACCTGCACTGCAAGCTGTCCGGCCTGTGGACCGAGGCCGGGCCGTCGGCCGGCCCGGACGCCGTGCGAGCGCGCACGCGGCCTTATGTGCATGCGCTGGCCGACCTGTTCGGGCCGGCGCGACTGATGTGGGGCAGCGACTGGCCGGTGCTGCGTGTCGCGTCGGCGTGCGGCGGCTACGGCGACTGGCTGGCCGCGTGCGAGGACGACTGCGCGCAGTTGCTCGGCTCCGCGGCGCTTGCCGGCCTGTTCGGCGGCAACGCGCGCCGCTTCTACCGGATCGACGCCGCGCGCGGCGGTGCATGACGTCGTGAAGGCGCTCGTCGAATGCTGATCCGCCATTCGCGAGTCGCGACTCGCGGCGGCGTGCGGCCGCCCGCGCAATCGGGCTGCGAAGGAAAACCCGCGATGCAAACCCTGATGCGCGAACCGGCGGTCGGCGCCGTCGCGCGGATCGATGCCTGCGCCGGTTATGACGCCGACAGCGTGATCGACACGCCCGTCGCCGTATAGACCGGCATCGCCTTGAAGCCGTCGACCGTCACCGTCGAGAACTTCGCGGCGCCTGCTGCCGCGTCGATCAGTGCGATGGTGTCGCCGGCTTTCGGCGCATAACCGTTCACGAACTTCACGTGCAGCGTGCCGCCCGCGACGGTGAACGCACCGCCCACGCGCAGGCGTCCGCCGCCGTTGCCGTCGATGTCGAGTTCGAGCGTCGTGTTGTCGAGCTGCGTGTAGCGGGTCGCGATCGTGACGGGCGCGCCGGCCGCGATCCGGATGCCGCCGCCGGAGCCGACATACACGTCGCCGTTGCCGAACGCCATCGTGGAAGCGGCGGCGAGCGTGCCGCCGCTGACCTGCGTGCCGCCCGTATAGCTGTTGTTGCCTGCCAGCGTCAGCGTGCCGCTGCCTTGCAGCGTCAGCTTGCCGGCGCCCGCGATGTCGTTGCGCCACAGGTCGGCGGCGTTGAGGCCGCCCTTCGACGCATCCATCGCGACGGTCACGTTGCCGTTGAACGCGCCGTAGCCGTCGGCGGCGGCGAACAGGTTCAGCCGGCCCCAGCCTTCCGCATCGTCCATCACCGGGTAGCCGGACGGCAGTTCGGTGGTCTTCAGCACGACGCGCCGCTGGTCCGCGCCCAGGTACGGGAAGCGCGTCTGCAGCAGGATCTCCGCGCCCTTCGGCACGACCGGCGGCGCGCCGGTCGCGTCGATCGCGCCGAAGCCGTACGTCATGCGGCGCGTGAACGCCGCCTTGTTCGTCGCGTAGTCGGCGAACCGGTCGGTCGCCGTCGTGCCCGAGCGCGCGAATGCCGGGAAGGTCGCATCGGTCGTGCCGGTGAGCTGCTGCAGCGCCTGGTGCGCCTGGCCGTACGCGGCCTGCGCGTCGCTCGCGTACGCGGCGAGGTTGGCCGCGCTGACGGCCAGCGCGAGCATGCGGCCGCCGATCACGTCGAGCGGCGAGTGCATGCCGGCGAGGATCCGGTTCTCGCCGAGCTCGAGGCCGCGGCCGACCATTTCCTGGAAGCGCTCGGGCACGAGCCACGCCATCGTCACGGCATCGCGCATCGCTTCGGCCTGGTGGCCGCTGATGAAGCCGCCGTCGGTCGCCGGCGTCGCGCTTTCCGCGGGCACGAGTGTCGGCGCGACGACGACGCTCGAGCTCCAGCGATACGGCCGTGCATACTTGTAGAAGCGCTTCGCGGGTTCGGTCGACGCGTTGTTGCCCATCTCGTTGAGCAGGTCGACGACTTTCCCGAAACTCGCGTTGCCGCTGCTGCCGACGCCGACGTTGTTGCCGGTGTCGTTGTACAGCACGGTCGTGGCATCGGTCGGCACGCTGGTGATGCTGGTCGTCTGCTGGGCCGCGGTGCGCCATGCCGCGGTGAGCGGGCCCATGCCGTCCGTCACGCTGTAGCCCTTGCCGCGCCGGTCGTCGTAATAGGCGGCGTCGGCTTGCTGCGGCGTGCGCGCGGTCGTCGCGTTGACCACGTATTGCACGTTCGCCGACAGCACCGCGTCGTTCAGGCTCGTGCCGCACGGCGTGCCGTTGCCGGGCAGCCCCGTGCAGGGGGAAGGCGAGATGGCGGGAAACGCGCCGTTGGCCGGCGCGGTCACGCCCGCATCGACGAGCATCGTCGACGGCTGCCACAGGTCGAGGAAGCGGCTCACCACGCGCACGGCGGCGTTGGTCGACAGCGTTGCATAACGGGCGTCGCCGCGCTGGTTGGTCGCGACGTTGTCGACGAACGCGGGCACGCTCGGAACGGGCGCGCTGTCGACGAAGCCGGGGTCGGCCGGCGGTGCCGGGACCGCGGCGTTCGTCGAGCTCGTTGCGACGACATCGTCGCCGCCGCCGCAGGCAGCCAGTAGGATCGCGGTCGACAGCGCTGCGACGTGCAGCGGGAGACGGCTCGGTGACGCAAGCATGCAAACTCCATCCTGAGGGTAGAAGACGGAGCATTGTGGTGGCCGATCGTGACGCGACGGTTACGAAACCGCTTCACGTCATTCGGCGCGATCGAGCACGTCCCGCTTTCGGGGAATGATGTTTAGTCTGTTTTCCTAAACGGGACGGGTGTCGGAAGCAAAGTGTGTGTCAGCAACGGTGCGACGCGCCGACGCGGCTATGCGTGCGATGCGCTCGCCTCCAGCCGGAACAGGGATACCGACTCGGCAAGCTGATTTCCCTGTTCCTCGAGCGACTTCGATGCGGCGGCGGCCTCTTCGACGAGCGCCGCATTCTGTTGCGTGACTTCATCCATTTGCGTGATGGCCAGGTTGACCTGCTCGATGCCGCGGCTCTGCTCGTTCGATGCCGCCGCGATCTCGCCCATGATGTCCGTCACGCGCGCCACCGCCTGCGTCACCTGGCCCATGGTGTCGCCCGCATTGTGCGCGAGACGCGAGCCGTCCTGGATCTTCTGGACCGATTGCGTGATCAACTGCCGGATTTCCTTCGCGGCGGTCGATGAACGTTGCGCGAGACTTCTCACTTCGCTGGCCACGACCGCGAAGCCGCGGCCTTGTTCACCCGCGCGTGCCGCTTCCACGGCCGCATTGAGCGCGAGGATGTTCGTCTGGAACGCGATCCCTTCGATCATCCCGGTGATCTCGGCGATTTTCGACGAGCTGTCGCTGATGTCCGTCATCGTTTCGACCACCAGGCCGACCACGGTGCTGCCGCGCTGCGCGACTTCCGATGCGTTATTGGCCAGCGAGCTTGCCTGCTGCGCATTGTCGGCGTTCAGTCGCACGGTGGACGTCAATTCTTCCATGCTGGACGCGGTCTCCTGCAGCGACGCGGCCTGCTGTTCCGTGCGCGACGACAGATCCTGGTTGCCGGACGCGATTTCGCTCGCGCCCGTCGCGACGTTGCCGGACGCGATGCGGACCTGCGAAATCAGGCGCACCAGATTGGCCTGCATTTCGCGCATGGAGGCCAGCACGCTGCCGCGCGGCGCGTCGACGGTGGCGGACCCGGCGGCGAGGTCGCCGCCGGCGATGCGCTGCGCGATGTCGCTGAGCGTGGCCGGCTCAGTGCCGAGCGAACGGGTCAGCCCTCGCACGATGATGACGCCCGCCGCCACCGCGCCCGCGACGGCGGCGAGGCAGATGACGATGAGCAGCACCCGTCGCGACGCATAGCGGTCTTCCGACTCTTGCACCATCTGCACGGCGCGTTCGCGCGTGTACACGATATAGGCCTGCGATGCGTCGACCAGCTGCGCCAGAAGCGGTCGGCATTGTTCGTTCATCATCGTGATAGCCTGATCGCGCCGGTTGTTCAGCGCGGCGTCGACGATGGCCCGTGCCACCGGGCCGTACCTTGTCTCGATCTGGTCGATCTGCCGTACCAGCTCGCGCGCCTTGTCGGTCGCGTCGGTGCCTTCACCTACGGCGTTCTTGAGTGCGGCGATTCGTGCGCTGACATCGCGGTCGGCCTGCAGCGCTGCTTCCTTCTCGATCTCCAGGTCGCGTGGCGTCGTCACGAGCACCAGGTTGCGCGCCGCGATGGCGCGCCGATCGACGGCGACGCGTACCTTGGCTGCCAGTTCCGCGCGAGCGTTGATGCCATTGACATAATTCGCGAATACCGCGTTCGCGTTGCTGAGCGATACGATGCCGAGGAACGAAACGAGCAGCACCACGCACGTCAGGAAGCCAAACGTAAGGGTGAGTTTCGTCCGAACCATCAACTGTTTGTTATGCATTATTCAGGATCCGTTGTGTCGATATTGGGTAGCGTTCCTTATTATCGGATTGGTTAAAGAAGGATTTAGGGGGCTTGAAGAACGCAATCGTTTGCGGGTTGAGAAACTTCGAAATGGTCAAGAACGCACTATTCGGAGCGTTCTCGCGAGAGGTTTTTTACTTCAGACGTTATCGAGTGCGTGATTTCGGAAGCGATGCCGTCACGAAATTGTCGCCATCCGTCCGGAAAACCATGAGGTCGTCGATCGACGCGGGCCCGAAAGCCCGGAACGGCAGGTGTGTCACGTTCCGGACGCGAAGCCGCCGGATTGCCGGAACCGGTGAATGGCGGCAGCGGTACGATCGCGCGGCCGGCGATCGGTGTGCTGCATTACCGGGCGAGACGGACACCGAAAGGAAAAAGCGCCCGCGGTCGACCGCAACGGCCCTCACGCCGATTGCGCAAACGATCCCGTGTCGCCGCGGCACACGCGGTTTCTACCGTGGCGCTTCGCCGTATACAGCGCGAGGTCTGCCTGATGCGTGAGCGCGTCGATGGACGCCGGGCGTGCGCGATGCCCGGTCGCGTATCCGATGCTCACCGTAAAAGCCGGAACCGTCTCGGCGAATCCGGCGAGCTTGTTGCGCTCCACTTCGGCGCGAATGGCCTCGGCGACCTTCGCGGCGCCGCTTTCATCCGTATCCGGCAGCACCGCGACGAACTCTTCGCCGCCGTAGCGCGCGGCGATGTCGGCGCGCCGCCGCGTGTGAGTCCGGATGCATTCGGCCAGGAATCTCAGTGCCGTGTCACCCTGCGCATGCCCGTATCTGTCGTTGTACTGCTTGAAGTGGTCGGCATCGATGAACAGCACCGACAGGCTGCCTTCATTGCTGCGCTGGAGTCGCTTCCATTCGTCGGCCAGCGCGACGTCGAGCGCGCGGCGGTTGTGCAGGCCCGTCAGCGGATCGGTGCGGGTGAGATCGGTCAGCAACGTCTGCTTGCGAAGATTGTCCCGCAATGCGAATGCGAGCAGCCAGACGACCGCGCAGAAGAGCGCGCAGATGAACGAGGCCGACACGCCGACCGACCATGACATGCGCGTGAAGCCGGCCAGCACGTCGCGCTCGGCAGGGGCGACGACGGCAATCAGCGGGGTGCCGGGCACCCGCTGGAACGTATAGAGCCGCAAGGTTCCGTCGATGCGCGAGTAGGCCGCATAGAACCCCGATTCCTGGTTCAGCATGCGATCGAAGACCTTCGATCGGCTCAGGCGGACCATCTGGTGGTCGCTCAGCGGCGGATTTCTGGCCAGGATGGTGCCGTCCGTGCGCAGGATCGCACTGATGCCGTTCGGCCCGACGTTCAGCCGGGCAAGCAGCTGATCGAAGTACGCGAGGTCGATGGCGACAACCGCGATCCCGTTGAATGTGTGGTCCGGCCGTTCGACGCGCCGGGACAGCGCGATGGACTTCGTGCCGTTGCGCGAGCGCGCGCGATAGGCCTCGGATACGTAAAGGCCGACGTTCGCCGCGTCGCGATGGACCTTGAAGTAGTCTCGATCGCCGAAGTCCCAATGGTGAGTCGGGCCGCAACACCCGTCGATCAGGCGGCCGTTCTGGTCTGTCACGCCCATTCCGGTCACGTATTGCGCGGCCGCGCGCTGGAACAGCAGATCGTGCCGAAGCCCGGCGTCCATGTGCCTGACTTCCGGCTTGCCGAGATCGGATGCGAGTGCGATCAGTGCGTTGTTGGACGTTTCGACGGTCCGCGCGATCTCGCTGACCAGCACGGCGGCGACGTTGCGCGAAGTCTCGTGCGCGTGCTCGACGACGCCGCTTCTCATGGCCCACAGCGTCATCGCGCTGATGCTCAGCGCGGCGAGCGACATCAGTGTGCCGAGCGCGCCGACGACAAGATGGTTTCGTCCCGCCCAGTCGGCGATTTTCTCGATGCAAGTGGATGCGGACATGCTCGCGCTCGTGGGGGAAGCCAGGTGCGATGACCGAGGCTGCGCTGAAATCCGGGTTAACGGCAGGTATGCGAGGAAATGGAGGTCTGCATGCGAAGCGAATCGGCGCGGCGTTGCCGCAAACGTGTGCGGCCGCCGCGCCGGTCGGGTTGAAGCCGATCCGTCAGGCGGGCGCTGCGGATTCGTCGACGAGCCGCCCGAGCCGGACGACGGTGACGCCGGGCCGCAATTGCCGCAGCGACGGCATCACGAGCACGCAGTCGGGATACGGCGTCACGACGGGAACCTCGTTCGACCGGCCGATCACGGTGCCGGCGTCCGGGAAATGTTCGAGCCCGGTAGGGTTGCCCAGGTCGACGAAGCGCGTCGTGTCGGGCCGTGCGCGATCAGTCGAGCCCGCCCTGGCACAGGTACTTGATCGACAGGTAGTCGTCGAGGCCGTAGCGCGAACCTTCGCGGCCGTAGCCCGATTCCTTCACGCCGCCGAACGGCGCGGCCTCGCTCGCGAGCGCACCTTCGTTGATGCCGACGATGCCCGTTTCGAGCCGCGCCGACACGCGTGCGATGCGCCGGACGTCCTGCGTGTAGAAATACGCGGCGAGCCCGAACGGCGTGTCGTTCGCGGCGCCGACGGCTTCATCCTCGGTATCGAACGGAAACAGCGCGGCGACCGGCCCGAACGTCTCCTCGCAACCGAGCTGCATGCCGGCGGCCGCATCGGCGAGCACGGTCGGCGCGTAATAGTTCGGTCCCAGTTCGGGCAGGCGCCTGCCGCCCGTCAGCACGCGGGCGCCGCGCTCGAGCGCATCGTCGACATGGCGCGCGATCTTGTCGACCGCGCGCGCGTTGATCATCGGGCCGATCTGCGCGGCAGGGTCGGTTGCCGGGGCAACTTTCAACGCGCCGACCCGCGCGGTGAGCTTCGCGGCGAAGGCGTCGTAGATTCGGGCCTGCACGTACACGCGGTTCGGCGACACGCATGTCTGGCCGCCGTTGCGGAACTTGGCGGCCATCAGTCCGTCGACGGCAGCGTCGAGCTCGGCATCGTCGAACACGATGAACGGCGCATTGCCGCCGAGCTCGAGCGACAGCTTCTTGAGCGTCGCGGCCGATTCGCGTGCGAGCAGCTTGCCGACGGGCGTCGATCCCGTAAACGTGATCTTGCGCACGCGGCCGTCGGCGAGCCAGTCGGCCACCGCGTCGATGCCGTGCTCGCGCGATGCGGCGATCACGTTCAGCACGCCGGGCGGCACGCCGGCTTCCTGCGCGAGGAACGCCAGCGCGAGTGCCGTGAGCGGCGTGTCCTCGGCCGGCTTCGCGACGACCGTGCAGCCGGCCGCGAGCGCGGGCGCGATCTTGCGCGCGATCATCGCGAGCGGGAAATTCCACGGCGTGATCGCGGCGACGACGCCGATCGGCTCCTTGACCGCACTCAGCCGCTTGCCGCGCTGCTGTTGCGGAATCAGGTCGCCGTAGGTGCGGGTCGCTTCCTCGGCAAACCACAGCACATACGACGCGCCATACGCGACTTCGCCGCGCGCTTCGGCGAGCGGCTTGCCCTGTTCGCGCGACATCAGTTTCGCGAGATCGTCGGTGTGCGCGACGATCGCCGCATGCCATGCGCGCAGGATCGCCGCGCGTTCGCGGGCCGGCGTCGCGCGCCACGCGGGCAGTGCGCGCACGGCCGCGTCGGTCGCGGCACGTGCGTCGGCCGCACCGCTGTCGGGCACGTCGGCCACGCGTTCGAGCGTCGCCGGATCGGTGATCGTGAAGCGACGGCCGTCGAGCGCGTCGCGCCACGCGCCGTCGATCAGGTTTGCACTGCGAACGAGTTCGGTGCGGGAGAGGGTAAGTGACATGTCAGATCCTTGGATGAGGGCGGCTCGACGGCGGCAGGCGGGCGCGTCGCGACGACGCGCGTACGGCGTGGCCGCCGCCCGCCGCTCGTCAGTGCCGCTCGCCGAACAGCGATTCGAGCGGGTAGTGCCGCTTGACGAACGGCGACTTGATGATCACGTAGCTGAAATACTTCTCGATGCCGATGTTCTGCTCGAGCAGCCCTTCGACGATCGTCTGGTAGTGGCTCACGCTGCGCGTGACGAACTTGAGCAGATAGTCGTAGCCGCCGCTCGCGAGATGGCACTCGACGATCTCGTCGACATCGCGGATCGCCGCGACGAACCGGTCGAAGTCCTCGCGCCGGTGGTCGGCGAGCGTGACCTCGGTAAACACCACCTGCACGTCGCCGAGCTTCTCGAGCTGGATGTGCGCGCCGTACCCGGCGATGTAGCCGGCTTTTTCGAGCCGCTTCACGCGGATCAGGCACGGGCTCGGCGACAGCCCGACCGCATCGGCCAGTTCGACGTTGGTCATGCGCCCGCGCTTCTGCAACTGGGAAAGAATGCGCAGGTCGATCCGGTCTAGCTTGCTGTCCGTCATGTTCGCGTGAGAAGGCAGAAATGGAATGTCCGGTTACTTTAGAGTCGAACGGTAGCCGCCACAAGTCCGGCTTTCCCTCGCCCGCTTCATGCCCGCGTCATGCCGGCTGCGCGTGGGCGGCGTCGAGCGCGCGCTGCACGCCCGCGTCGGCCAGCACGTCGTCGAGCGTCTTGCGCACGCGTTCGAACATCAGGTCGAACTCGCCCGCGGTGAAGCTCAGTGCCGGCGCGAAACCGAGCACGCCGTCGCCGAATGCGCGGAACACCACGCCGTTCGCGTACGCGGCGGCGGCGATCTTGTCGGGCAGGTTCAGCGCCGGGTCGATGCGCGTCTTGCGAGCCTTGTCGGCCACCAGCTCGAGCGCGCCGAGCAGGCCGACCGAACGGGCGTCGCCGACGAGCGGATGCGCGCGCAGCGCATCGAGCCCCGCGGCGAAACGCGGCGCCATCGCCTGGCCGTTCGCGAGTAGCCCGCCTTCGTGATAGAGCTTCAGCACTTCGAGGCCGATCGCGGCGCTGACCGGATGCGCGGAATACGTGTGGCCGTGCCCGACCACCGCGGTGTCGGCGCGGCTGCCCGCGATACCTTCATAGATTTCGTCGGACATCAGCACCGCGCCCATCGGCGCATAACCGGCCGTCAGCCCTTTCGCGACGGTCATCAAGTCCGGATCGAGCTGCTCGGTCTCGCACGCGAACAGCGGGCCGGTGCGGCCGAAGCCGGTAATCACCTCGTCGGCGACGAACAGGATGCCGAGGCGCCGGCACGCGTCGCGCATCGCCTTCAGCCAGCCGGCCGGCGGCACGATCACGCCGCCGGAGCCCTGTACCGGCTCACAGAAGAACGCGGCGACGTTGTCCGCGCCGAGTTCCGCGACCTTCGCTTCGAGGGCGGCGACGGACGCGGCGATCAGCGCCTGCGGATCGTCGCCGAGCGGGTGGCGATACGGGTAGGGCGACGGAATGTGGTGCTGGTCGGCGCGCGGCAGGTCGAAATGGCGATGGAACGCGGGCAATGCGGTGAGCCCGGCGCCGATCGACGACGAGCCGTGATAGCCGCGCTCGAGCGCGATCATGTGCTTCTTCGACGGGCGGCCGGTCGCGTTGAAATAGTGCGTGATGAAGCGCACCGCGGAATCGACGGCGTCCGAGCCGCCGAGCGTGAAGTACACGCGGTTCAGCGACGCGGGCGCGAGCGCCGCGAGCCGCTCGGCAAGCTCGATCGCGGGCTGCGATCCGAAATGGAAATAGCCGGTTGCGTAGGGCAGCTTCGCCATCTGGTCGGCCGCGGCCTTCACGATGCTGTCGCGGCCGTAGCCGACGTTCACGCACCACAGGCCGGAAAACGCATCGAGCAGCGTGTGGCCTTGCGCGTCGCGCAGGAACACGCCGTCGGCGGAGTCGAGCACGGTGACGCCGCGCGTCTCGTGCGTACGGTAATTGACGACCGGATGAATCAGGTGTTGACGATCGGCTTCGATCAGCGCGGAGTAGGTCATGGCAGGGCGGGACTCTCGTTGGGTGTCAGCGTGAGTTCATGCTACCGGGCGGGAAATCCGCACGCGTCTTCAATTTCCCGCTTGAAACGTATGGATACGGCGTTTGCACGGGGCGCTTCGGCATTTTCTGCTGCACGCCCCGCCGGGTCGGGCACGCGCGTCAGTAACCGCGCATGCGATCGACGACGCCGATCATCGGCTGGCCCGCGCGATGGCGCGCGAGGTTCGCGAGCACGGCATCGACCGCGGTATCGGGCCGCGTCGCGCTCGCGATGTGCGGCGTGATCCGGATGCGCGGATGGGCCCAGAACGGGTGTCCGGCCGGCAAAGGTTCGGGGTCCGTCACGTCGAGGATCGCGCTGTCGAGGCGGCCGCTGTCGAGCGCGGCGAGCAGCGCGGCCGCGTCGAGCTGCGGGCCGCGACCGACCTGCACGAGCGATGCGCCGGCCGGCAGCGCGTCGAACACGCGCGCGCCGAGCAGCCCGCGCGTGCTGTCGGTGAGCGGCAGCAGGCAGATCAGGATGTCGGCGCGGGCCAGGAACGCATCGAGCGCCGCGTCGCCCGCGTAACAGTCGATGCCGTCGAGCGTGCGCGGCGTGCGGCTCCAGCCGGCGCACGGAAAGCCGAAGCGCCGCAGCGTGTCGAGCACGGCCTGCCCGAGCGTGCCGAGCCCGAGCACGCCGACGCGGCGGGATGCGGCCGCGCGCACCGGCCGCTCGTGCCATGCCTGCGCGCGTTGCTGCGCCGCGTAGTCGAACAGGTCGCGATGGATCGTCAGCACGGCCTGCGTCACGTATTCGACCATGCCGTCGACGATGCCGGGCTCGATCATCCGCACGACCGGAATGTGCGCGGGCACGCGCGACAGGTCGAATTGATCGATGCCGGCGCCGACCGAAAACACGATCTCGAGGTTCGGCAGCAGCGCGACCGGATCGTCGGGCGGCTGCCACGCGGCGAGGTAGCGCACCGCGCGCGGATCGCCGATGTCCGGCCAGATCCGGAACGCGAGATCGGGCGCCTGTTGCGCGAAGCGCTGCGCCCATTGCGCGCCGCGCACCGGGTCGGCCTTGTAGAGGAAGCTCATCGTGCGTGCCGCTCAGCCGAGCGCCTGGTTGACGATGGCGAACGCGCGCAGCGCCGGATCGCGCGCGGGCGCCGCACCGCGCGCCATCGCGACGACGGTATCGACGCGCGGCAGGCCGAGCCCCTGCAGCCAGTCCGACAGCCCGCTGTCGCCGGGCACGTCGACGCGCACGAACATGCCTTCGTGCAGCGCGAGCCAGTGGCTGATCAGCGCCTGCGCGCGCAGCGCGTCCGGTGCGATCACCGGGCCGATCGCATGGCCGCGGCCGAAACGGCGAAACAGCGCGAAGCCGAGCAGTTCGCCGTCGCGATCGAGCGCGATCCCGTTGGCGACGCCGAGCAGCGCATCGACCACCGCATCGCGCGGGTAGCCGGCCGCGCGCGCTGCGAGCGTCGCGAGTCGCGGGCCGTCGTTGGTGCCGAGCGGCCGCAGCCGCTCGCCGGGTGGCAGCGAAATCAGCGGCGGCTGGAACGCGGCGCCTTGGTGCTGGTCGATCGTGCCGATCGCACCGAATCCGAACTTCATGTAGAGCGGCTCGCCGGCCGGCGTCGCATGCAGGAACACGGTCCGCGGGCCGAGGCTGTCGACGACGCGCGCGAGCAGTTCGCGGCCGATGCCGCGGCCCTGGCGCTCGGGCGACACGATCACCATGCCGAGCGATGCGTGCGACTCGCCGAAGCGCCAGCCGAGCGCGGTGCCGACGATGCCGGATTCGTCTTCGGCGACGAAGCCGCTGCCGAGCTGGAGCGCGAAGCGCCAGTCGTCGAGCCGGTGCGGCCACTTGACCGCCTCCGACAGCCGGTGCGCGGCGGGCAGGTCGGTTTCGGCGAACGGGCGATAGGTAAGCGTGCTGGAAGAATTGAGGTCGGCCACGCCGGACTCCGGATGGGTAGGAATGACATCTCGACTCTGCCAGCGCCGCCGCGGCGCGGATAGGACGATTCGCCTGTTTTCCGGCGGCAGCGGCCGCTCGCGTCAGATCGACGCAAACCCGCTCGATCGACGCGAACGAACACGCGTATCGTGCCGGCGCGCGCTGCCGATCCGGCAACTCCTGCTGTGGGAATGCCACTACGATGAAGGCACGGTGTCGCTGCCGCTTGCCGGCGAGCCGCGTCGGCCGGCAGCCTGCCCGGGTTTTCGCGAGGCTCGCCGGATCGTGCCGCACATCGTGCTGCACGATCCGGGCAACTCGCGGCGATTGTGCGTTTTGGGCGGCGCCGAACGATGTGCGAACGACTTTTTGCCCTGATTCAATTTCGTTGAATCCAGCCCGTCCCCGGCCCTGCCGGGGCTTCACACCGACAGGACGTCATCATGATCCAATTTGAACCGAAGTTCATCACGTTCGACTGCTACGGCACGCTGACCCGCTTCCGGATGGCGGAGCTTGCGCGCGAGATTTACGCGGACCGGCTGTCGCCGGTCGCGATGGAGGACTTCGTGCGCGCGTTCGCCGCTTATCGGCTCGACGAGGTGCTCGGCGCTTGGAAGCCGTACCGCGACGTCCTCGTCAACGCGATCCGTCGCACCTGCGCGCGGATCGGCGTGACGTTCGACGAAGCCGAGGCCGAGCGTTTCTATCATGCGGTGCCGACCTGGGGCCCGCATCCGGACGTGCCGGCCGGCCTGTCGCGACTCGCGAAGAAGTACAAGCTGGTGATCCTGTCGAACGCAATGGACGACCAGATCATGAGCAACGTCGACAAGCTCGGCGCGCCGTTCCACGCTGTGTTCACCGCGCAGCAGGCGCAGTCGTACAAGCCGCGCATGCAGGGCTTCGAATATATGTTCGGCAAGCTCGGCTGCAAGCCCGAAGACGTGCTGCACGTGTCGTCGAGCCTGCGCTACGACCTGATGACGGCCGAGGATCTCGGAATCAAGCACAAGGCGTTCGTCAATCGCGGCCACGAGCCCGGCACGCCGTTCTACAACTACTACGAGGTGTCCGACATCGGCCATCTCGCGACGCAGCTCGGCCTGTAAGCGCCGCGCCGGCTGCGCGCGAATGTGCCGTGCGACGCGCAGCCGCCCGGGCACACCCGGGGCGAATCCAGGAGCGGCCGGCCCGGCCGCTTCGTCGTGCGCGTACGATCGGCGCACGAAACAAGGGTAATTACCGATGCGGTGCCGTTCAAGGTAGAGCCGCCAACGCCGATATATGTACCGAATGGTTAATATCGCGAGGCTCCCGCATGAAGTTGTCCACGAAACTGCTGATGCTCGTCGCAGCCGCGCTGCTCGGTGTCGCATTGCTTGCCGCGATGTCGCTGCACACGCTGCGCGGCGCGCTGATCGACAGCCGTCGCGAAGAGATCGTCATTCTCTTGACGAAGGCCGAACATCTGGTCAATTCGTACCGCGCGTTGCAGGCGAGCGGTACGCTCACCGCGGATCAGGCCCAGCAGCAGGCAAAAGCCGCGCTGTCGGCGCTCAACGCGGATACGAAAAGCTACTACTGGGTCACGACGGCCGACGGCGTCAACCTGGTTCACCCGAACGCGAAGTTCGTCGGCACGCGGGCCAAGGGCAACCGCACGACCGGCGGCCTGACCGATAGCGAGGCTTACCGCGCCGGGATGGCACAGGCGCATTTCGCGCTCGTCGACGTGCTGGTCAAGCGCAGCCCCGACGCGGATGCGGTGCCGAAACTGCAGGGCGTGGTCGCCATTCCGGACTGGAACTGGTGGATCGGCACGGGATTCTTCTACGACGATATCGACGCGGCCTTCACCCGGCTCGCGACGGTGCTGGGCGCCATCGCGCTCGTCATCGCCGCGACGCTGGCGGCAATCGCATGGGGCGTCCTGCGCAGCGTCAGGCGCACGCTGGGCGGCGAGCCGGCGCACGCGACGCACATCGCGGCGCGCATCGCCGCCGGCGAACTGGACGTCGAGTTCGATGCGGCCAAGGCCGCGCCGGGCAGCCTGCTCGCGGCGCTCGGCGAAATGAAAGCGCGCCTGACCGAGACGATCGCCGAAATCCAGACCACGACCCACTCGATCGCCGTCGGCACCGGCGAGATCGCGCAAGGCAACCTGGACCTGTCGCAACGCACGGAGGAACAGGCCGCGTCGCTGCAGGAAACGGCCGCCAGCATGGAACAGATCACGTCGACGGTCAGACAGAATGCCGAGAATGCGCGTCAGGCCAATGCGCTCGTCACCACGGCCAAGGAGGCGACCGAACTCGGCGGTGCCGCCGTGCAGGAGGTCGTCGAAACGATGCGGCAGATTTCCGAAGAGTCGGTGCGGATCGCCGACATTACCGTCGTGATCGAAAGCATCGCGTTCCAGACCAACATTCTCGCGCTCAACGCCGCGGTCGAAGCGGCGCGAGCCGGCGAGGAAGGGCGCGGGTTCGCGGTCGTGGCCTCGGAGGTCCGCTCGCTTGCCCAGCGCAGCGCCGCGGCGGCGAAGGACATCAAGGGGCTGATCGAGGTGTCGGTCGAGAAGGTCGGCAGCGGCAGCCGGCTCGTCGAGGCGGCGGGGACGCGCATGACGGAGATCGTCCGGTCGATCGACCGGGTGGCCGACATCATGGGCGAGATCTCCACGGCCTCCGCCGAGCAAAGCACCGGCATCGAACAGGTGGGCAAGGCGGTGTCGCAAATGGACGAAGTCACGCAGCAGAACGCCGCGCTCGTGGAGCAGGCTGCCGCGGCCGCTTCCTCGCTGGATGAACAGGCGGCACGGTTGAGGTCCGCGGTAGCGGTGTTCCGGCTGGCCGGCTGAGCGGCCTGCCGGGGGAGAAACCGGGCGCGGCGCGCATGCGCGGCCCGCCCCGCGTCAGAAGATCACATACACCTTGCGCATCGTCTCGCGCACGTCCCACAGCCCTTCGGTGTTCGCGGCGAAGAACAGCGCGTCGCCCGCGCCGAACTCGATCGCTTCCTCGCCATCCGGCGCGAACGTGCCGGCGCCGGCGAGGAAATGCATCACCTCCGCTTCCTTCACTCCGCGCCGGTAAGTGCCCCGCGTGCATTCGAACACGCCGGTGTCGAACGCCTCGCTGCCCGGGATCACGACCTGCCGCCCCGACACGCGGGCGCGCCCGGTGCCGGGCAATCCGGCCGTGCCCCGGTCTTCGGGCAAGTCGGTGTCGACGGAGCGGGAAATCTTCTGAACTTTCATGCGCGGGTGTCCTCGCGGTGGTGGGAAATCGCCCCGGCGCGGCGGCTGCGAGGGCGGCTCCCGGTCGCACGCGCGCGCGGCCGGCGCCCGGGGCATTTCGCTCGTTTCGACCCGCGCCGGCCCGCGAGCGTGCAATCGACGCAAAACATGCGGTTTGGGGCCGTCGAACGCGTTTCGGATGCCGAACGGGCAATTTTGTCGGTGCAATCTGCGGCGGCCGTCGCTTTACGATTCTCTTCGTCGCGCATGTGTCGCGGGGCGACGGGAAGACAACGCGGCACACGCGCTCGCGCAGCAATTCATGCTGCGCGGACGGCCCAAAACGGTCGAATCGCGTCGTGCAGGTGCCCCGAATCGCGACAACCGCCATTTTGGCGGTGCTTAAATGAACTCAATGCGTACGACGTTGCACTCGCTACCAGCAGGCGGGCGCGACGGGAACCACGAACCACGCTGGACCCCAGGACCCACTTTCCACAGTCAGGAGCAGTTCGGATGAGCGACGATATCGACAACGGCGGAGATCACCGCGGCTTCACGCGCCGCGACATGATGCGGATCATGGCGGCGGGCGGCATGATGGCCACCGGCGCCGGCGGACTGCTGATGGGCACGCAGCCGGCGTTCGCCGCGCCCGCACCGAAGCGCGGCGGCAAGATCCGCGTGGCCAACGAATCCAGCTCGACGGCCGATACGCTCGACCCGGCCAAGGGCTCGACGGGCGCCGACTACGTCCGCTTCTTCATGTTCTACAGCGGCCTCACGCAGCTCGATGCGAGCCTGACGCCGCAGATGAATCTCGCCGAGTCGCTGCAGACGACCGATGCGAAGACCTGGATCGTCAAGCTGCGCAAGGGCGTCACGTTCCACGACGGGAAACCGGTCGGGCCGGCCGACGTCGTGTTCTCGCTGATGCGCCACAAGAACGCGGCGACCGCATCGAAGGTCAAGCCGCTCGCCGACCAGTTCGCCGACGCGAAGGCGACCGGCCCGGACGAAGTCACGCTGACGCTCACGAACGCGAACGCCGATCTGCCGGTGATCCTCGCGACGCCGCAACTCGTGATCGTCAAGGACGGCACGACCGACTTCACGACCGGCATCGGCTGCGGCCCGTACAAGCTGAAGGCGTTCAAGCCGGGCGTGTCGACGGTCGGCGTGCGCAACGACAGCTACTTCAAGCCCGGGATGCCGTATCTCGACGAGATCGAGCTGATCGGCATCAGCGACAGCGCCGCGCGCCTGAACGCGCTGCTGTCCGGCGACGTGCACCTGGTCAACGCGATCGATCCGCGCTCGACGCAGCGCGTCGCGTCGACGCCCGGCTATGCGCTGAAGGAAACCAAGTCGGGGCTCTATACCGACCTCATCATGCGCAGCGAAAGCCCGCTGACCGCGAACCCCGATTTCGTCGAAGGGATGAAGTACCTGTTCGATCGCGAGCAGATCCGTTCGGCCGTGTTTCGCGGCTACGCGGTGATCGGCAACGACCAGCCGATTCCGCCGGGCCATCGCTACTTCAACGCGTCGCTGCCGCAACGGTCGTACGATCCGGACAAGGCCAAGTTCCTGTTCCGCAAGGCGGGCGCGCTCGGCGTCGCGCTGCCGCCGGTCTATGCGACATCCGACGCGAACGGGTCGATCGAAATGGCCGTGCTGCTGCAGCAGGCCGGCCAGAAGATCGGGCTGAACCTGCAGGTGAACCGCGTGTCGCCCGACGGCTACTGGTCGAACCATTGGATGAAGCATCCGCTCGGCTTCGGCAACATCAACCCGCGTTCGAGCGCCGACGTGCTGTTCACGCAGTTCTTCAAGTCGGACGCACCGTGGAACGAGTCGGGCTGGAAGAATGCGAAGTTCGACCAGTTGCTGCTCGCCGCACGTTCGGAGACCGACGATGCGAAGCGCAAGCAGATGTACGGCGAAATGCAGGCGATCGTCGCGCAGCAGGGCAGGGTCGGCATCCCCGCGTTCATCAGTTTCCTCGACGGGTACGACAAGCGGCTCGCGGGCCTCGGCTCGATTCCGACCGGCCCGATGATGGGCGGCATGTTCGCCGAACACGTATGGTGGAACGCCTGACGCCGTCGCCTGCCGCCGCCGCGCGGCCGGTGCGGGCCACCGCCCCGGCCGCGCGCGGCCTTTCCGGGAGTGCCGCTGCATGAACCGAATCCTCATCGGGCTGATCGGCCGGCGCATCGCGGTCACCGCGCTGACGTTGCTGATCGTGTCCGCGATCATCTTCACGATCACGAACCTGCTGCCGGGCGATGCCGCGCAGGCCGCGCTCGGCCAGTCGGCGACGCCGGAAACGATCGCCGCGCTGCGCCAGCAGTTCGGCCTCGACATGCCGGCGCACGTGCGCTACGTGCACTGGCTCGCCGGGCTGCTGCACGGCGATTTCGGCCGCTCGCTGTCCGGCGACATGCCGGTGTCGGACATGATCGGCGGGCGCCTGCCGAAGTCGCTCGCGCTCGCGGCGATCACGACCGCGGTATCGGTGCCGATCGCGCTGTTGCTCGGGATACTCGCGGCGGTCAAGCGCGAGTCGGTGGTCGATCGCGTGATCAGCCTCGGCACGCTGTCGCTCGTCGCGACGCCGGAATTCCTGATCGCGACGGTCGCCGTGCTCGTGCTGGCCGTGAAGCTGCATTGGCTGTCCGCGCTGTCGTACAGCGGCCCGATCGAAAGCGTCCACGATTTCCTGCGCGCGTATGCGATGCCGGTGCTCACGCTGTGCGCGGTCGTGATCGCGCAGATGGCGCGGATGACGCGCGCCGCGGTGATCGAGCAACTGAGCGCGTCGTATGTCGAGATGGCCGTGCTCAAGGGCGCGAGCCCCGCGCGCGTCGTGCTGCGCGATGCGCTGCCGAACGCGATCGGGCCGATTGCCAATGCGGTCGCACTGAGCCTGTCGTATCTGCTCGGCGGCGTGATCGTCGTCGAGACGATCTTCAACTATCCGGGCCTCGCCAGCCTGATGGTCGATGCGGTCGGCAACCGCGACTTCCCGCTGGTCCAGGCGTGCACGCTGATCTTCTGCGTCGCGTACCTGATGCTCGTGCTGTTCGCCGACCTGTGTTCGATCGTGTCGAACCCGCGACTGCGGACCTGAGCGTCCCGTCCTTCTCCCGAGATGCCGAACATGCACCCGACCGAACCCGTACAACGCAGCAGCGCGCTGCCGCCGCCCGGCGATCCGCGCCCGTCGTGGGGCGACACGCCGCCTGCCGCACCGTCCCCCGAGCAGCCGCGCAAGCGCCGCGCGATGCGCCCGGCACTGACCACCGGCGGCTGGATCGGCCTGTCGATGGCCGGCCTGATGCTGTTCGTCGCGGTGTTCGCGCCGCTGCTCGCACCGCACGACGTCGGCTCGATCGTGACGCCCGACGTGTTCGCGCCGTTCAGCGCGAAGCTGCCGTTCGGCTCCGACTTCCTCGGCCGCGACATGCTGAGCCGGATCCTGTACGGCACGCGGCTGACCGTGCTGCTCGCGCTCGCGGCGGTGCTGCTCGCCGCACTGACCGGCACGACGCTCGGGCTGCTCGCGACGGTGTCGGGCCGCGCGGTGGACGAGACGATGAGCCGGCTGCTCGACGCGCTCACGTCGATTCCGTCGAAGATGTTCGCGCTGATGTTCGTCGCCGCGTTCGGCTCGTCGCTGCCGCTGCTGATCCTGACCGCCGCGGTCAGCTACATGCCGGGCTCGTACCGGATCGCGCGCGCGCTGGCCGTGAACATCAGCACGCTCGAATTCGTGCAGGTGGCGCGGGCACGCGGCGAGAGCGCGCTGTACATCGCGTGCGTCGAGATGCTGCCGAACATGATTCACCCGATGCTCGCCGACACGGGGCTGCGCTTCACGTTCGTCGTGCTGCTGCTGAGCGGCCTGAGCTTTCTCGGGCTCGGCGTGCAGCCGCCGTACGCGGACCTTGGCTCGCTCGTGCGCGAGAACATCGCGAGCCTCGGCGATGGCTCGGCCGTCGCGATCATGCCCGCGGTCGCGATCGCGATCCTGACGGTGGGCGTCAACCTGTTGATCGACGGCCTGCCGCATCGCGGCCGCCGCAAGGGCGCGGCCGCCGCCGCGGGAGAACACTGATGCGACATGAATCGACTCCGCTCGTCGAGGTCAGCGGGCTGCGTGTCGTCGGCGGCCGCCCGGGCGGCGCGGAAACGACGATCGTCCACGGCGTCGACTTCGAGATCCAGCGCGGCGAGGTGCTCGCGCTGATCGGCGAGTCTGGCTCCGGCAAGACGACGATCGCGCTGGCGTTGATGGGCCATGCGCGCGCCGGCTGCCGGATCGCGGGCGGCTCGGTGAAGCTCGCCGGCACCGACGTATGCGCGCTGTCCGCGCCGGCGCTGACCGCGCTGCGCGGCCGCAAGGTCGCGTACATCGCGCAGAGCGCGGCCGCCGCGTTCAACCCGTCGCGCACGATCCTCGACCAGGTGATCGAGAGCGCGCTGATTCACCGGACGATGTCGAAGCGCGACGCGCAGGCGAAGGCGGTCGAGCTGTTCCGCGCGCTCGCGCTGCCGGAGCCGGAAACGATCGGCAAGCGCTATCCGCACCAGGTGTCGGGCGGCCAGTTGCAGCGGCTGATGGCGGCGATGGCGCTGATCACCGATCCGGAACTGGTGATCCTCGACGAGCCGACCACGGCGCTCGACGTGACCACGCAGATCGACGTGCTGCAGGCGTTCAAGAGCGTGATCCGGCGCTACGGCATGAGCGCGGTATACGTGTCGCACGATCTCGCGGTCGTCGCGCAGATGGCCGACCGGATCGTCGTGCTGAGCGACGGCGTGATCCGCGAGGCGGGCGATACCGAACAGATCCTGCATGCGCCCGCGCACCCGTACACGCAGAGCCTGATCGCGGCGGTCACGCCGAACGGCGCCGAACGCGACGCGAAACCCGCGGCCGCCGCGCCTGCGCCGTTGCTCGACGTGCGCGGCGCGGTCGCCGGATACGGCGCCCGCACCGCGAAGGGCCTGCCGGCGAAAGTGATCCTGCACGAAGTGGACCTGCGCATCGGGCGCGGGCAGACGGTCGGCGTGATCGGCGAATCGGGCTCGGGCAAGACGACGCTCGCGAAGGTGATCGCGGGCCTCGTGCCGGCCAACGGCGGGCAGATCCTGCTCGACGGCGAGCCGCTCGCGCTCGATATCGGCAAGCGCACGAAGGAGCAGCATCGCCGCGTGCAGATCGTGTTCCAGAACGCGGATACCGCGCTCAATCCGGTGCATACCGTCGAGCGCACGCTCGCGCGGCCGCTCGCGTTCTATCACGGGATCAAGGGCGCGCGTGCGCGGCAGCGCGTCGCGGAGCTGCTCGAACTCGTGCGGCTGCCGCCGGCGGTCGCGGGGCGGCGCACCGGCGAGCTGTCCGGCGGGCAGAAGCAGCGCGTGAACCTCGCGCGCGCACTCGCGGCGGAGCCCGACCTGATCCTGTGCGACGAAGTGACGTCGGCGCTCGATACCGTGGTCGGCGCCGCGATCATGGACTTGCTGCGCGAACTGCAGGCGAAACTCGGCGTGTCGTACGTGTTCATCACGCACGACATCGCCAAGGTGCGCGCGATCAGCGACGACATCGTCGTGCTGTACGCGGGCCGCCGCGTCGAGACGGGTAGTCGCGACGCGCTGTGCGCGCCGCCTTATCACCCGTACTCGCACCTGCTCGTGTCGTCGGCGCCGGAACTGCGCGCGGGCTGGCTCGACGATGCGGCCGAGCGTTGCCACCGGCCGCTGGTGCCGATCGGTGCGAGCGCGGACAACACCGGGCTGTGCCCGTTCCTGTCGCGCTGCCCGATGCGGATCGACGGCGTATGCAATCAAACGGCACCCGTGCTGCGCACCCTCGACAACGGCGCGCAGGTGCTGTGCCATCGCAGCGAGGACGACCTGACGCGCTTCCAGGCGGAGCCGGCGGCGGTCGTCCCGCCGGTGCAGCCGGTGCGCCTGTAGCGTGTCGCACGGTTCGTTTTCCGTGCTCGCGTGCGCCGGCGATCGGCTTTCCGCACAGGCTGCCGCGGCGGTCGCGAAAAACGGTGGATTGTGCGTGCGCCGTACCCGAATACGCGGCAACTGCGCTTCTTGATGGTGATTAAATGGTTTTCAACGAGCGATCGCCGATCGTCGTCGCCGGAAGGCTTGGAAAGGATCCGATGAAACCCGAATCGTACTGGCTGGATATTCGCCGCGCGTGTCGCGCCGGCCGTGAAGGGCCCGCCGAAGGGCGGGCCGACGTGGCCGTCGCCTCTATCGTGCGTTCGGGGTCCGCGAACATCGCTCCCGGTTCGCACCCGGCGTCGGCGGCACCATGGCGCGGTTGATCGACACCGGCGCGGCCGGCACGCCGATCGAGCCGTTCGCGATCGCGCGCTTCGTCGCGCCGGCCACTATCGCGCGGGCGGCCGCATGAGGACGGCGAACATGGTCGATCTGTTCCACGAGCCGGTCGAAAGTGCGGTGCTCCGCGCTGCCGGCGTCGGGCGCCCCGTATCGACGGCCATCGACGACGTGCTGCGCACGATCGATGCGTCGTTCGCGCAGCCGCTGAATCTCGATACGCTCGCGGCGGTGGCCGGGTTGAGCGTGTCGCGTTTCACCGCGCGTTTTCGCAGCGAAATCGGGCTGTCGCCGCATCGGTATCTGTGTCTGGTACGGGTTCGGCGAGCGCAGGACTTGCTGCGCGGCGGCGTGGCGCCGTCGGTCGTGGCGACCGAGGTCGGGTTCTTCGACCAGAGCCATCTGTGCCGGCATTTCCGGCGGGTGCTCGGGATTACGCCGCGCGATTACGTGAGCGCGCGCTCGGGTGGGGCGCCGGGGCGAACCACGTCGATGCGTACGCGCGCCGAACGCCGGGACGCGTCCTGTCACGCCGCGTAAGCGCAAGCGCGGGTACGCGGTTGCGACCGGCCCCGGCTGCCCGGTGAAGACGCCTGCCGGCCATGGCGTGGTCATTAAACCGTGCTTAACGATCGCTTTGCTGGAGGTTAATCAATCGGGAAGGCCTGCACTGCATAATTGGAGGCACGAACCACCAGCGGCGCGATTCAATTATTTCGCAACGAATACGCGTTATCGAACAAATCAATACTCCTGACGGTTACCGGATGCGAAGTCGCGAGAACGGCGATTTCCGGGACCGCCCCAGGACACTCAACAAGATCGTCGCGCCATGCGCAGGAGCAGAAATGACCGTAGCGTTCGTGTTGCACCGTGCCGATGGCACGCCTTTGTCGACTGTTTTCCGCAGGAAGCCGTTCGGCGAGAACGACCCGTTCGGGCCACATCGTGAAATCGCATGGGAAGGCCCCGACTCGATGGCCGCGGGCCGTATCGGCTTCGTCGGCGAACTCGACGCGGCGAGCTTTCCGCACATTGAAACCATCGTCGTCGTGGCAGGCGAGCTGACGCTCGAAGTGCCCGGAGCGGCGCCGTTGGTGCTCGGTCCGCAAGCAGGGGCGGTCATCGGCAGCGGCACGGCGGTTCGCGTCAGCGCGGCATCGCCCGTGCTTTTGATGTTCTGCGCGGCGGCTTGCACGAACCCGACCAGACGCGGCCTCTTCGCGCTGCGCGCCGACGCCGACTTCAAGCCGTCCGCATCGCTGCCGGCCGACGTGCTGCTCGGTCCCGCTCCGCAATGCCGCAGCGACAACGTCTTCGTCGACGACGGCGCGGATTACTGCGCGGGTACGTGGGATTCGACGCCGTATCATCGGATCGTTCGCCCGCATCGCGTGAACGAGTTCATGCAACTGCTGGCCGGCAGCGTACGCTTCGCCGCGCCTGACGGCAGCGTGCTGTCGCTCGGCGCCGGCGACGCGCTTTTCGTGCCGCGGGGCGCACCGGTCGGGTGGGAAAGCAGCGATCGCGTGGCGAAGTTCTACGTCGTGCAAAACGTCCAGGTTTCAACCGAGCAACATTGATCATGTCACCTCCACTGCAGCACATACAAACTTCGCCCACGCTGCCGGCCGCGGCCGACGTCGTCGTGATCGGAGGCGGGATCATCGGCGTCTTTACCGCCTACTACCTGGCCCGGCGTGGGGTGTCGGTCGCGCTGGTCGAGAAGGGCAGGATCGGGGCGGAGCAGTCGAGCCGCAACTGGGGCTGGTGCCGACAGCAAAACCGCGACGAGCGCGAGTTGCCGATGGCAAGCAAGAGCCTCGATCTCTGGGAACGATTTGCCGCCGAATCCGGCGAAGACACCGGTTTTCATCGTTGCGGGCTGTTGTATCTGAGCAATGACGAAGCCGAATTGTCGCGTTGGTCAAGTTGGGGCGAGTTCGCCAAGACCGCGGGCGTGACGACGTACATGCTCGACAGCCGGCAGGCGAGCGAGCGCGGGCAGCCCACCGGGCGCTCGTGGAAGGGCGGCGTCTTTTCGCCGACCGACGGCACCGCCGATCCGGCGAAGGCCGCGCCGGCCGTGGCCGCTGCACTGATGAAGCTCGGCGGCAGCGTCATCCAGCAGTGCGCGGCCCGCGGCATCGAACGCGAGGGCGGGCGCGTTTCCGGCGTCGTCACGGAAGCCGGGGTGATCAAGACCAGGACGGCCGTGCTCGCCGGCGGCGCGTGGGCGTCGTCGTTCTGCCGCCAGCTCGGCATCCGGTTTCCCCAGGCGTCGATCCGCCAGTCGATCCTGAGCGTGTCGCCTGTCGAGCAGCGCTTGCCGGATGCGCTGTACACCTCCGGCGTTTCCATTACGCGCCGCAGCGACGGACGCTATGCACTGGCCATCAGCGGCCGCGCGCGCGTGGACGTGACGCCGCAGTTCCTGCGATTCGCGCCGTATTTCGTGCCGATGTTCGCGAAGCGCTGGCGCAGCCTTCTTCCGGGCGGCCTCGAAGGCATGCGCGGCGGCCACGAAACGCTGAAGCGGTGGCGGCTCGATGCGCCGACACCGATGGAGAGGGTGCGAATTCTCGATCCGAAACCCGATATGCCGACCGTCACCGAAACGTACCGCCGTGCCGTCGAACTGCTGCCCGAACTTCGCGAAGCAACGATCACGCACGCATGGGCCGGGTTTGTCGACAGCACGCCGGACGGCGTCCCGGGTATCGGCGAAGTGCCGGGCCTACCGGGATTGATCCTGGCCGCCGGCTTTTCCGGGCACGGCTTCGGCATCGGCCCGGGCGCAGGCCACTTGATCGCGGATCTCGCCACCGGTGCGCAACCGATCGTGGACCCGCTGCCGTATCGGCCCGGCCGATTCGGCGATTCCGCGTGGGGCAAGGTCGCCGATTTTTAGTTGACGGCCGTGACGCGGAAGGCGGTGGCGGCGTTTGAACGATGCGCTTCGGTTCGGATCGCGCGGCCGGCAGGATCGGTGCGGCGAATGTTCGCCGGCTTTCCGGTCTGGCACGTCAGCTTTGGAGTGTGTGATGCGTTTCAGTTCCTACTGGCTCGATACGTCCGAGCCATTCGCGGGCAGCTCGCCGGAGCTGCCTGACGGAAGTTGCGACGTGGTCGTGGTGGGCGGCGGGATCACGGGCTCGGCGGCTGCGCTGGCGCTGTCGAAAAAAGGCGCACGGGTCGTCGTTTGCGAAGCGGGCACCGTGGGGCAGGCGGCGTCGGGGCGCAACGGCGGCATGTGCAACAACGGCTTCGCGCAGGATTACGCGTCACTGTCGCAGCGCATCGGCACCGAACTGGCCAACCGGTTGTATCTCGCGTTCGATGCGGGTGTCGACACGGTCGAGCGGCTGGTCGCGGAGGAGTCGATCGACTGCGATTTCGCGCGCCGCGGCAAGCTCAAGCTCGCGGCGAAGCCGGAGCACTACGACAAGCTGGTGCGAAGTCAGGCGCTGCTCGCCGCGAGCGTGGACCCCGACACGCGCGTGGTGACGAAGGCGGAACTGCGCGACGAGATCGGCTCGAACCGTTATCACGGCGGGTTGATCTTCGCGAAGAGCGCCGGGATGCACGTCGGCCGCTATGTGCGCGGTCTGGCGAACGCCGCGCAGGCGCGCGGCGCGCACATTCTGGAGCATGCGCCCGTGCTCGGCTTGAAGCGGGAGGCGGGCGGTGCATACGCGGTGCATACGCCGCTCGGCGAGATTCGTGCGCGCCAGGTGCTGCTCGCGAGCGGCATTTCGCAGGTGGGGCCGTTCGGCTGGATCCGGCGCAGGATCGTGCCGGTCGGCGCGTTCATCATCGTCACCGAGCCTTTGCCGCGCGAGCTCCTGGACCGGTTGCTGCCGACTCGCCGGATGGTCACCGACACGAAGAACTTCGTCAATTTCTTTCGCGTCACGCCCGACAACCGGATGCTGTTCGGCGGGCGGGCGCGTTTCGCGGCGTCGAACCCCCGTTCGGACGAAAAGAGCGGGCTGATCCTGCGACAACAGATGGCCGGCGTGTTTCCCGAGCTGGCCGGCGTGCGCATCGACTATTGCTGGGGCGGCATGGTCGACATGACGGCCAACCGCCTGCCGCGCGCGGGCCAGCGACAAGGCGTTTACTACTCGATGGGCTATAGCGGCCACGGCACGCACATGGCCACGCTGATGGGCACGCTGATGGCGGAGATCATGGACGGGCGAGCCGATCTCAACCCGTGGAAAAGTTTCGACTGGCCCGCCATTCCCGGCCACTTCGGCAAACCATGGTTTTTGCCGTTCGTGGGCGCGTGGTACCGACTCAAGGACACCCTGCAATGAATTCACCTGTGCGTCACCTGATGCAAGCCGGAAGGCTGGACCGGTTCTTCATCGACGGAGACTGGGTCATGCCCGACGGCGGCGACCGGTTCGCGGTCGTCTGCCCGTCCACCGAAGACACGCTCTGCGACATCCCGCTCGGCAACGCACGCGACGCCGACCGCGCGGTGCGGGCCGCGCGCGATGCTTTCGAACGCTGGGCCGCGACGTCGCCGCAGCAACGCGCCGCGCTGCTCGACCGTATTCATGCGCTGATCCTGGAGCGCGCCGAACTGTTCGCCGCCGCGCTCGCGATGGAAATGGGCGCGCCGATCAGCTATGCGCGCGGTGCCCATGTGCCGCTCGCGGCCGAACATGTCCGGGTCGCGCGCGATAACCTGGCGAGCTACCCGTTCGTCACGCGGCGGGGGACGACCGCGGTCGTGCGCGAGCCGATCGGCGTGTGCGCGCTGATCACGCCGTGGAACTGGCCGATCTATCAAATCACCGCGAAGGTCGGCCCCGCGCTCGCGGCAGGCTGCACGGTGGTCCTGAAACCGAGCGAGCTGTCGCCGCTCAGCGCGTTGCTGTTTGCGGAAGTGATCGCCGATGCGGGCGTGCCCGCGGGCGTATTCAACCTGGTGAGCGGCAGCGGAACGGAAGTAGGCGCGTCGCTCGCGTCGCACCCGGAGGTCGACATGGTTTCGATCACGGGGTCGACGCGTGCGGGCGTACTGGTCGCGCAAGCGGCGGCGCCGACCGTCAAGCGCGTCGCGCAGGAGCTGGGCGGCAAGTCGCCGAACATCGTGTTGCCGGATGCGGACCTGTCGCGTGCCGTCGCGCCGGGCGTGGCCGCCGCGTTCCGGAACATGGGCCAGTCGTGCAGCGCGCCGACCCGCATGATCGTTCCGCGCGGCGTTCTGGGCCGAGTCGAGGAACTGGCCGTCGCGGCAACGGAACGGATGGTCGTCGGCGATCCGCTCGCCGAAGCGACGACGCATGGCCCGCTGGCCAATCGCGCGCAGTTCGATCGCGTCGGGCAGATGATCGACGCGGGCATCGACGAACGGGCGAAGCTCATCGCCGGCGGGCCCGGCCGGCCCGCGGGTTTCGATCGAGGCTTTTATGCGCGGCCGACCGTCTTTTCCGATGTCCGCACCGACATGACGATCGCGCAGCAGGAGATCTTCGGTCCGGTTCTCGCCATCCTTCCTTACGATACCGTCGAGGAAGCCATCGCGATCGCGAACGACACGGTTTACGGGCTCGGCGCACATGTGCAGGGTACCGACATGGAGCGCGTGCGCGCGGTGGCCGCGCGCATCCGGTCGGGTCAGGTGCATCTGAACTACCCGGCATGGGACCCGCAGGCTCCGTTCGGCGGCTACAAGCAGTCGGGGAACGGTCGCGAGTACGGGATCGAAGGCATGGAAGAGTACATGGAAATCAAGTCGATCCTGGGTTTTCATGATTGAAGCCGCTGCTGCGCGCGATGCGGCGGCAGTCCTGATTTGAATCCGCTTGCCTTGTAAAGGTGCCGAAATTGGAAAACCCCGTGATCCCCGACGCGTCGCTGAAAGCCCATTACGCGCACTGGGCGACGTTGCGCCGCGACCTGCATGCGCATCCCGAGTTGCGCTTCGAAGAGCACAGGACGGCCGACGTCGTCGCCCGCGAGCTTGAAGCTCTCGGCTATGCGGTGTCGCGCGGGCTCGGACGCACGGGCGTCGTCGCGAGCCTGCCCGGTGCGGACCCGGGCCGCGGCATCGTGCTGCGTGCCGATCTGGATGCGTTGCCGATCCAGGAAGCCAACGACTTTGAGCATGCATCGGGCGCCCAAGGGGTCATGCACGCGTGCGGGCATGACGGGCATACCGTCATGTTGCTCGGGGCCGCGCGCATCCTGAAGGAACTGCCGCAGTTGCCGGGCACGGTTCATTTCGTGTTTCAGCCCGGCGAAGAGGGGGGCGCGGGCGCGCGCAAGATGATCGACGACGGGCTGTTCGAGCACTATCCGACGGAGGCGGTATTCGGCATGCACAACTGGCCGGGTTTGCCTGCCGGGCATTTCGGGTTGCGTACCGGCCCGATCATGGCCGCGGGCTGCCGGTTCAGGATCACGGTAACGGGCAAGGGCGCGCATGCGGCGCAGCCGCATCTGGGCATCGACCCCGTCCCGCTCGCGTGTTCGATGGTGCTGCAGTGTCAGACCATCGCCGCGCGGCACAAGGATCCCGTGGATCCCGCCGTCATTTCCGTCTGCATGTTCCATGCGGGAACGACGGACAATGTCATTCCGGACCGCGCCGAGTTGCGCGGGACGATTCGCACGCTGTCGTCGACATTGCAGCAGAAGCTGCAGCGCGACGTTCAGCTCGTGTGCGAGGGGCTGGCCCGTGCCTACGGCGCGCAAGTCGACGTCGAGTTTTTCCAGTACTACCCCGCGACGGTCAACACGCCGGCCGAGACCGCACTCTGCGAAGCGGTCATTCGCGAGACGTTCGGCGCCGAGCGCCTTAACCGCGACGTGCCGCCGAACATGACGTCCGAAGATTTCGGCTTCATGCTGGAGGAGCGGCCCGGCGCGTATGTGCTGATCGGCAATGCGCAGGCCGGAACGGCCGCGCCGGCTCTGCATCACCCGAAATACGATTTCAACGACGACATCATTCCGGCCGGCGTCCGGTATTGGGTCGCGCTGGCGCAGCATTACTTCGCGACCGTATGACGCGGCGGTTCGATCGATCATGCCCGGCGGATTCGTCGCGCGATCAGGGCGCGGTGCCCGTATCGCGCATGCGGAGCAGTCACGACAGGCGTTCGCCGGGGACGTATGCCCGATGCCGAACAAGTCGGTCGCCGAGCCGCATCGAATGATAATGCGCGGGCTGAACATTAAAGACGCGTTAACAGCCGGTTTAAGGGTTGTTAAGCATGACGAAGTCATTATTTCCTATAGTCGACGCCATGAACTTGCCGGTACGACGCGTATGCCGCGAACGCCCGGGCGTCGATGCGGGCTCGTCGAACATCCGGTGAGGCCGGGTCGCGCCGGCGTTCGCTCCCGGTTGCGGAATGGTGCCCTTTGGAAGGATCGCTTGATGAAACAGGAACACGTGATGAACGACTCTCGCTCGATGACGGAGCTTCGCTATCGAAGGTTCACCGCGGCCGATATACCCGCGGCCCACGCGCTCTCCATGGCACTTCGCTGGCCATTCAGGCTGGAAGACTGGCAGTTTTCCGCCGACACGTCGATCGCGTTCGCGGCCGAGGAGAGCGGTGCGGTCATCGGTACGGCGATGTGCTGGAAGTTCGGCGCGGACCGTGCGTCCATCGGGCACGTCATCGTGTCGTCCGCACACCAGGGCCGCGGCATCGGCCGCGAGCTGATGGAGACGCTCCTCGAGGAACTGGGGCCGCGCATCACGTTCCTGCATGCGACGCCGGCCGGCCAGCCGCTCTACGAAAAGCTCGGTTTCGACGTGTGCGGATCGCTGGACCAGTATCAAGGGAACGTGAGCCGGCCTGCCGCGGTCGCACTGCCCGATGGCGAGCGGCTGCGGGCCGGGACGCCTGCCGATTTGCGCCGCCTCGTCGAACTGGATGCGCGCGCTTCCGGCCTCCAGCGCGATGCGCTTTTGTCGGCATTGCTGACGCGCGGGGAAAGCGTCGTGCTCGAGCGCGACGGGGAAATCGTCGGATTTTCGGTGCTGCGCCGCTTCGGCCGCGGCTACCTGATCGGCCCGGTGGTCGCACCGCGTTCGACCGGCGACGCGCGTGCGAGGGCGCTGATCGGCTATTGGTTGAGCGGCTTGGAGAACGAATTCGTCCGCATCGACGTACCTTCGGGAACGAGCTTGCCGGACTGGCTCGATATGCAGGGATTGAAGCGGGTGGACACCTGCTCGAAGATGGTTCGCAACGCGCCCGCCGCGGCACACGGCGGAGCGTCCGATCCGGCATGCGGGCTATACGGACTCGTCAGCCAGGCGATGTTGTAGGCCACGGCCGCGCACCCGGCGGCGGCGGTCGACGTCCAGCCAGGCCGCCGATCGCGATCCCGGCCGCTACGCTTGCGACGCGGACCCGCGCTTCAAGCGCGCCCTGATCGACATGTCGGTTGGGGCGTGACGCACGGCGCCGGCGCCTGCCATGAAGCGATCGGACGGCATTCGGCCGGTGCGCGGGCTGCCGCGCGGCTTGCGCATGTTGTGCTGCCGCGGCTGCGCAAAACAGCGGATGATGCGCGCGCCATGCGCCAATACGCGGCAACTGCGCTTTTTGGCGATGCTTAAATGGTATTCGTCGGGCGGCCATCGCCCGATCGCGAACCTGCGGCGACAGGCGGGCCGGCGCTCCGCATGCACGTCATTCGCGGCGCCCGAATGCTCACGAAGGATCCGATGAAATTCGAATCGTACTGGCTGGATACCCGCCCCGACTTTCGCGCCGGCAGCGAAGGGCCCGTCGAAGGGCGTGCCGACGTGGTCGTGATCGGCGGTGGTTTTACCGGGTTGTCGGCGGCGCTGGCGCTCGCGCAGCGCGGCGTGTCGGTCGTGGTGCTCGAAGCCGCACAGGTTGCGGCCGAGGCATCCGGCCGTAACGGCGGCCAATGCAATACCGGCGTCGCTCAGGACTACGCGTCGCTCGCCGGGCGAATCGGCGCCGCGCAGGCGAAGCAGTTCTATCGCGCCTACGAGAGCGCGGTGCGAACCGTCGAAACGATCGTCGCCGAACACGCGATCGATTGCGACTTCCGGCGTGCCGGCAAGCTGAAGCTTGCCGCGAAGCCGCAGCATTTCGCGGGGCTCGCGAAGACCTTCGACGCATTGCGGCGCGACGTCGATCCGGACATCGAACTGATCGACCCGGCGCGAATTCGCGACGAGGTCGGTTCCGACGGCTTTTACGGCGGCCTGCTGCAGCGCAACGGCGCACAGATGCACATGGGCAAGTTCGGGGTCGGGCTCGCGCAAGCCGCGGCGCGGGCCGGCGCGCGCATCTACGAGCATGCGGCCGTCACGCAACTCGAGCGGCTCGATGGCGAGCGCCACGCGATCACCAGCACGCGCGGCACGATCGTGGCCGATCGCGTGTTGGTCGCGACCGGCGCATCGCAGCACGGGCCGTTCGCATGGTTCCGGCGGCGCATCGCGCCGGTCGGCAGTTTCATCGTCGTCACCGAGCCGCTTCCCGACGAACAACTGAACCGGCTGCTGCCGCACCGCCGCGCCTACGTGACGTCGCGCCAGATCGGCAATTACTTCCGCGTGACGCCCGACAATCGGCTGCTGTTCGGCGGCCGCGCGCGCTTCGCGATGTCGAGCCCGCGCTCCGACGCGAAAAGCGGCGACATCCTGCGCGCCGGGATGGCCGAGTATTTCCCGGCGCTCGCGAACGTGCGGCTCGACTATTGCTGGGGCGGGCTCGTCGACATCACCGCCGACCGCCTGCCGCGTGCCGGCCAGCACGACGGCGTCTATTACTCGATGGGCTACAGCGGCCACGGCGTGCAGATGTCGGTGCACATGGGCCGCGTGATGGCCGACGTGATGTATGGCGCGGCCGCGTCGAATCCGTGGCGCGAGCTCGACTGGCCGGCAATACCGGGCCATTTCGGGCACGCGTGGTTCCTGCCGTTCGTCGGCGCGTATTACCGGCTGCAGGACATCCTGCACTGAACGATGAAAAGACGCGCGCCGGGCCGGCCGCGTGCGCTGTGCACAGACGCTGATGGAAGCCGGCGTGCGGCCGTTCGCGCGCGGCTTCCGGCGAATCCGGGCTGACCGGGATCATTTGCGTCGCCCGGCTCGTCGAGCGGGCCGATTGTCAGCGGCGTTGAACGGCGGTCGAACGACGTGCCCTGCTATCGGGTCGGCCCGGCCGTATCCGCCTCGACGTCGAACGACGCATCCGCGATACGCGCGCGTTTCAGCGAGCCGGCGAGCTTCTCGATCGCGTGCAGATCGAGGGCGTCGAGGTGCTCGCGCGTCGCCTGCGCGAAGGCTGCATGGGCCGGCTCGTCCGCAAACCGGCCGAGCCATTCCTCGATATCGGTGAGCCGGCCCTCGCCGGCGAGCTGGATCAGTTCGTCGAGCGCATCGTCGGACGGGCCGTGCGGTACGGGTGCGGCGAGCTCCGGTTCGGCGTCGCCCGCCGGCTGAAACCGCCGGACGAGCCACGACGCCGGCACGAGCGCGTGCCCGACGGCCGGCGCGACGACCGGGAACGAGAACGACGTGCCGACGCCCGGCCGGCTGGAGACAGCCAGTTCGCCACCCATCGCGGCGACGATACGCTGCGCGATGAACAGGCCGAGCCCCGTTCCTCCGTTGACGGCCTGCACCTGCTGGTACGCACGGAAGATGTCGGCTGTTCCGGCGATGTCGATCCCGATGCCCGTATCGGCGACCTCGAACACGAGGCGCCATGCATCGCCTTCCCGCGATGCACGAACCGACAGTGTTACCGTGCCGTCGCGCGTGAACTTCGATGCGTTGGACAGCAGGTTGAGCAGCACCTGCTGCAGCCGGATGCCGTCGATCGACAGCTTGCGCGGCAACGGCGTCAGCGGCCGATAGTCGAACCGGTTGCCCTGCTGCGAACACAGCGCGACCGCATAGTCGCCGATATCGTTCAGCAGGCCGGGCAGGTCGGTCACGTCGGGCGAAATGCCGAGCGGCTGAAGCTCGGCTTTGGTGAACGCGAGCAATTCGTCGATCAGCGCGAGCTGGTAGCGGATGCTGCGGTCGATCGACCGGATCAGTCGCGCCTGGCCGCGCGTCGCGCTTTGCAGCAGCAGCTTTGCGTAGCCGTTGATCGTGGACAGCGGGGCGCGCAAATCGTGGCTGACATAGCCGAGCGTCTCGATCTTCTGCTGCATGTGCGTCTTCGCCTGCTGCAGCGCGTCGTTGAGCGCGACGGTGCGTCTCGCCACTTCGTCGCGCAGCCGATCCTGTTCGGTGAGCTGCCAGTGCTCGAGCCGCTTGCGCGCGTCGGTGCGCTGGCGGCCCACGTGGTCGATCCATGCGGCCAGCACCAGCAGATGCGTGGCGAGCCCGATGATCGCGATGACGGGGTTCGGATAGAGGTCGGATTTCAGCCAGAACAGCCAGGCCGGCATCGCGTTCATGCCGTCGAGCATCCGGAGCAGGATGTTGAAGGTGGCGAACGTGACGGCGATCAGCATCACGCGGCTCGTCGGTGTGCGGCGGATCGCGAGCATCAGCGCGACGCTGATGTTCACGATCCCCATCGCCGTGTTCAGCCGCAGGCAGAACCACGCGAACGTCAGCAGGTCGCCGAACGCCGCGCCGGCCATGCCGATGCATTCGAGCGCGAGGAACGCAACGTAGACCGCACGCATCGGCATGCCGGCCTTTTCGCGGTGCGCCACCATCAGGATGAAGGCGATGAAGCAGGCCACCGACAGATACGCGAAGATCATCTCGCCGCGCGCGGACCACGCGTAGGCGCCGGGCCACAGATACATTGCGGTATAGCCGCGGTACGTCGCTTCGAACAGCGTCGTGCTCAGGGCCAGCACCGCCAGCACGACGAACTTGCCGCTGCGCGAAAAGAAACCGATCAGCAGCGCGCACCACACGAGTGCGAGCAGCCCGCCGAAGAAGCCGAAGTTCCACATCGCGGCGCGAAGTTCCTGCGCGTTCCATGCGTCGCGGGTGAACGCGGCTGGCGCGAGCCGCATTTCCTTGCGCGACGTGACGCGGATCAGCACGGGCAGCCGTTCGCCCGCGCGCAGCGTCATGTCGAGCACCGGATATCGGGAAGCCGCATGGTTCGCGTCGCCGTTATCCGCCGGGAATCGGGCGGCGAGCGTCCACGCGCCGCCGCGTTCGACATAAAAGTCTGCCCGGTCGACGCGTGCGTCGCGAATCGCGAGCACCAGCGCGCGCTCGACGCTGTCGCGATTGGCCAGCGTCGCGCCCACCCACCACGCCGAGCGGGAAAACTCGATGTTGAAAGACGGTTCCGCTGCCGCTGCCGCAGGCGCGCCGCGTGGCGAACCTTCAAGCCGCGCGGCCACCTCGCCGACGGACATCGCCGCGCCCGGATCCTCGACGATCGATACCGCTTCCACGCGCGCGGAGCGTCCGGATGGCTCCGTCGCGTCGGCGCGGGGCGCCGCGCACGCGGCCACCAGCACCAGCAGGAGCGGCAGGACGGCGAGCCAGCCCGACGCGCGGTGCCTATGCATCGCGCGGGTGTTCATGCGACGGGGGCGGTGCGTCGACCATCGGGCGCTGGCGCCGCCAGTCGGACGGCGTGATGCCGAAGCGCTCGCGAAACGCCGTGGCGAAATTGCCCGGCGTCGAAAAGCCGATTTCCTCGGCGATGTCGCCGATTCCCATCGACGTCTCCGCGAGAAAGTGCTTCGCCGCGCGCAGTCGCGTATCGCGCAGATATTCGAACACGGTCTGGCCAAGGTGATCGCGGAACACGCGGGACAGGCGCTTCTCGTGCGTGCCGACCTGCCGCGCGAGTTCGTCGAGCGCCGGCGGGTTGCGCAGTTCGCGCAGCAGGATCTCGCTGGCCGCACGCACCAGCGCGGCGTCGGGATGATCGGGCAGTTCGGGCAGGTGCGCAAACGGCTGGCTGCGACGCGCGCGTTTCAGGTGATTGCGGATTCGGGCGATCACCTCGGCCGGTTCGAACGGCTTCACGATGTAGTCGAGCGCACCGGTTTCGAGCCCCGCGATCCGATCCTCGAGATCGCCCGCCGCGGTCAGGATGATGACGGGAATGTTCTGCGTCGATGGCGTTGACGCCAGCAGCCGGCACGCGGCGAAACCGTCCATGCGCGGCATCCGCACATCCATCAGGATCAGGTCGGGTGCGATGGCCTGCGCGCGGTGATACGCCTGCAGGCCGTCGAATGCGACGCTGATCCGGCACCGCGCGGCGCGCAGGATTTCCGTCAGGAGCCGCAGGTCGTTCGGGCGGTCGTCCACGACGAGAATGTGTGCGCCAGCGAGATCCGGCGTGGCGCGGAGCGACGCCGGACTGGACGAGCGGGATGACATGGTTGCTAAAGCTTAGGGGGTAGGCCGGGGGGCGGACTCGCTGCATCTGTGTGCGCGATTGTTGCAAAAAATTATATGCCGACAAAGACACAGGCGGTGGGGATTCCGTGCGGCGCGTGTGGGCATGTTTGACAGCGCGACGGTCTGTCGCGATCGCCGCAACCGGGGGCGGAAAATCGGATGGAAAAAAATTCCGATTTCTATATTAAATACCGGATTTTATTTCCGATCGAATGGCCGATGAATCGAATTGGCCCGGACGATGAATTGACGTTCGTTATATCGAGAAGGTGGTCGGCACGGCGGCGGATCGGGTTCATCGATTCACTGTCTCAACGATTAAGGTTTTTTTATGGTTCGTTAAAAATACTTTCACATATATCCGGCTCGTCGCGCGGAATTGTATGAATGTAAATAACATCCGCTCCGGAAAACAATTTGTCCGCTCCGGAAAAGGTTCGATCGAAAGAAGCTCGGCACACTAGGCAGGACGCGGCTGGAATCGGTTCTTTGACATGACCCGGTCCCGCGCGAAAATTCCTGTCGCTGCCGTCTTTCCGAGAATGCGGCATTCAATGTGACATTGAATGCTGGCGGTCCCACTTTTCGGGACGACGGTCATGCGGCGAAGGTTGGCACGAGGTAATGCGAGCTTCATCGTTCGTCGAATGCACCGATATGAAAAATTACCGATGAATCATGAAGCAGATGCGAGTTTGGCACATCAGGCAACAAAAAATCGTCAAACAAAGTCAGTAGATTAATTGAGTGCAGGGGTCATCCGGCGGTCATCTTCCATTCCGGAAATCCGGAATCGAAGATGCGCGCCAGGATGGAAAGAGTGAGTGGGTTCGCGTCGATCGCCGGGCGGTTCGATCCTTCGGGAGGCGGTTGCGCGAGATGCACTCTCGAATCAGGCGGGCGCGAAAAAACATGAACATCAAAAGCATGGCAGATCAAGGCACCGGTTCGCCCGAGCCGTTGTCGGCCGTCAGCGGCCGCGGGCCGGCGGCGCATGCATCTGCTCCGGGGGCCATGCGACGCCATCCTCCCCCCGAATGACATAGCGGGACCGCGCGGCGGTTCGGCGCGGCATCCGTCCATCCGGCGTCTGAACGACGCTTTCTCATGAAATCCGAGGTCGCCCGCGGTTCGGCGCGACGGCGTGCGCCCGCGTTTTTTCGCGGTGCGGCGCGCCGCATGCCGCCTGATCCGGGAGCCCGGTTTCGATGATTCGATAAACCACGATCGTCGTCGTGCGTCGTGTCGTACGGACACGGGCGGCGGACGGTCGCGTGATCGCGACGTGCGTCGCGTGTGTCGTGCAGAGCCGTCCGGCAGTCAAGTTAGAAGTACGAAGTAGGTTGCGGAGCGTCGCGAGACGGGTGAAAACGGAGACGGAGACAGTCTTCGCCCGGACGCGTTCGCTGTTGCGTCATCCAGCACATGTGAACCGAGGGAAAACAAGATGAACAAGTCGTTCAAGTCGATCTGGAACGAAGCACTGGGCGCGTGGGTCGCGGCGTCGGAGCTCGATCGTGCGCGCGGCAAGCGGGTTGCGTCGTCGAGAACAAGCGCGTCCGCGCATGCGACGGACGCGGGCTCCGCCGCGGGCGAGGCAACGCCGCCGGCGCTGTCGCCCAGACGACTCGTCATGGTGATGGCGGCCGCGTATCTGGGGCTGTTTCAGGCCGGCGCGCATGCGCAATATTCGGCGGGCGGCGGCTCCGCGACCGGTGGCGCCAGTTCGATCGCGATCGGTAACGGGTCGGTAGCGTCGCAGGTGAATGCCACCGCATACGGCAACCTGTCGACGGCGGCGGGCGTGTCGTCCACCGCGATCGGGCCGGGCGCGCACGCGATGGGCGACGGCGGGACGGCCATCGGCATCAACTCGCAGGCGACCGGCGTCAATAGCTCGGCGCTGGGCGTGCAGGCGATCGGCAGCGGCGCTTACTCGGTTGCCGTCGGCAATCTGTCGAGCGCGACCCAGAGCGGTACAGTGGCGATCGGCAGCGGCGCGGCCGCGACCGGCGTGTCGGCGGTCGGGCTCGGCAACAATGCGCTGGCGTCCGGCCAGTATGCGGCCGCGCTCGGTCTCGGGGCGAGCGCGGTGGGGGCGCAAAGCGTCTCGCTCGGCTATGCGTCGAATGCAACCAATACGGGCTCGGTCGCGCTCGGCAACCAGTCGACGAGTTCGGGCGCGGCCGGCGTCGCGGTGGGCAGCGGCGCGCTGGCTTCCGGAAATTCGGCCGTGGCGATGGGCGTCAACAGCGGCGCGAAGGGCGGTTCGTCGATCGCGATCGGCTGGGGCGGCGTTGCAGGCGTGCCCGGTTCGGGCACGCAGTCGCTCGGCACCAGCTCGATTGCGATGGGCTCGAAAACGACGGCCGGCGCCGACAACGCGATTGCGTTCGGCCTGAGCGCCAATGCGTCGGGCCTCAGTTCGGTCGCGATGGGCGTTCAGTCGAGCGCGACGCAGCAGTTCGGCGTGGCGCTGGGCAATCTCGCGCTCGCGACCGGCATATCGGCGACGGCGCTGGGCCCTGGCGCGACGGCGTCGGCGGTGAATGCGACGGCGATCGGCATCAACAGTGTCGCGGCGGCGGGTTCCACCGTGGCGCTGGGCGACAGCAATTCGGTTGCCGCCGCGGCAGGCGCGGGCTCGATCGCCGGCGGTAACAGCTCGAAGGTGCTGGGCGGCATCGGTGCGGTTGCGCTCGGGTTTGGCCAGACCGTCAGCGGCAACGGCGCGGTGGCAATCGGCGATCCGAGCACCGCGATCGGCACCGGCGCGGTGACGGCCGGTTCGAACAACACCGCGAACGGCGACGGTGCGGTGGCGATCGGCAACACGAACAACGCGCAGGGCATCGGCTCGGTCGCGCTCGGCAATACGTCGACCGCGGCGGCAGCTGGCGCGGTGGCGTTCGGCGCGTCGGCGGTGGCGAACAACGCGAACGACGTCGCGCTCGGCTCCGGGTCGGTGACGGCCGCGCCGAACCCGACCGCGACCGGCACCATCGGCGGCGTCACGTACACGTTCAACGGCGTCAATCCGACCAGCGTCGTCAGCGTCGGCGCGCCGGGCAGCGAGCGCCAGATCACCAACGTCGCCGCGGGGCGGATCAGTTCGACCAGCACCGACGCGATCAACGGCTCGCAGCTCGATGCGACGAACCAGGCGGTGACGTCGCTGTCGACGTCGACGTTGTCGAGCATCACGTCGTTGTCGACGTCGACATCGACGGGCATCGGCTCGCTGTCGACCGGCCTGAGCTCGACGAACAGCACGGTCACGTCGTTGTCGACGTCCACGTCTACCGGCTTGTCGTCGGCCAACAGCGCGATCACGTCGCTGTCGACCTCGACTTCGACGGGGATCAGCTCGCTGTCCACCGGCCTGAGTTCGACGAACAGCGCGATCACGTCGCTGTCGACGTCGACGTCGACGGGCATCGGTTCGCTGTCGACCGGCCTGAGCTCGACCAACAGCACGATCACGTCGTTGTCGACGTCGACGTCGACGGGCATCGGTTCGCTGTCGACCGGCCTGAGCTCGACGAACAGCACGATCACGTCGCTGTCCACATCGACGTCGACGGGCATCAGCTCGCTGTCGACCGGCCTGTCCAGCACCAACAGCAACCTGACGTCGCTGTCGACGGCCACGTCGACGGGCATCAGCTCGTTGTCCACGGGTCTCAGCTCGATCGCGTCGAACAACAACAACCTTGGCAACAGCACGGCCGGCGCGATCGGCGGCGGTTCGACCTACGATCCGACGACCGGCACGATCTCGGCGCCGTCGTACGTGACGTACAACCGCGACGGCTCGACGACGATCAACAACAACGTCGGCTCGGCGATCGACAACATCAACGCGAACGGCATCAAGTACTTCCACGCGAACTCGACCGCGCCGGACAGCCAGGCGCTGGGCCTCGACAGCGTGGCGATCGGGCCGAAGGCGATCTCGCAGGTGGACGGCGGCATCGCGCTCGGCTCGGGTTCGGTGTCCGATCGTCCGATCGTGCAGTCATCCGGGATCATGCGCAACGGCAGCGCGTCGATTCCGTTCGATACGACCGACGCGACGCTGCTCGGCGCGGTATCCGTCGGCAGTGCGGCGGGCAATTCCTATCGCCAGATCACCAACGTCGCGGACGGCACGGGGCAGCACGACGCGGTGACGCTGCGGCAGCTGACCGGCGCGTTGCAGTCGTTCGCGGTCACGCCTCAGAAGTACTTCCACGCGAATTCGACCGCGGCGGATTCGCTCGCGGTCGGCGCGGAATCGGTCGCGGTGGGGCCGACGACGGTGGTGAACGGCGATAACGGCGTGGGCATCGGCAACGGCGCGATCGTCGACCAGACCGCTCCCGGCGGCGTTGCAATCGGGCAGGCCGCGCATTCCGCGCAAGCCGACGCGATCGCGCTCGGCAGCGGCGCGACGGCGACCGGCGCGCAGTCCGTCGCGCAGGGCGCCAATGCGGTCGCGGTCAGCGTGGGCAGCGTCGCGCTCGGTTCCGGCGCGCGCAGCACGGCGACCGATGCGCTCGCGCTCGGGGCCGGCGCGACGTCGACGTTCGCGAACAGCATCGCGCTCGGCGCCGGTTCGCTGACGACGGTCGGCGCGCTGACGAACTACATCGCGTACGGCCTGAGCAGCCCGCAATCATCGGCCGGCGAAGTGAACGTCGGCAACCGGCAGATCACCAGCCTCGCGGCCGGCAAGAACGGCACCGATGCGGTGAACGTGTCGCAGCTCGATGCGGTCGCGAACCAGCTGACGACGCTGATCGATCAGCGCACCGCGAACGGCTCGTATTCGACGAATCCGACCGGCACGAAGACCGCGCCGCTGCCGGCCGGCTCGAATTCGTCGGCGGGCGGCTCGGGTGCGGTGGCATCGGGCTCGAACAGCACGGCGGTCGGCAACAGTTCGACGGCGTCCGGCAGCGGCTCGACCGCGATCGGCGTCGGCGCGGTGTCGTCGGGCAACAACTCGACCGCGATCGGCGCCGGCAGCAACGACGGCGGCCGGTCGAACGTGGTCGCGGTCGGCTCGGCGGATGCGCCGCGGCAGGTCGCCAACGTCGCGGCGGGCACGCAGGGCACCGACGCAGTGAACGTCAATCAGCTGAATGCCGTATCGAACCAGTTCACGCAGTCGCTGAACACGGTCAACAACCAGCTCACGCAGATGCAGCAGCAGATCCAGCAGACCGACTCGATGGCGCGCCAAGGGATTGCCGCAACCGCCGCGATCGCGTCGATTCCGCACATGGATCGCGACTCCAATTTCGCGATGGGGGTCGGTACTTCGACGTTCCTCGGTCAGAAGGCCATGGCGGTCGGCGTGCAGGCGCGCATCACGGAGAACCTGAAGGCGACGTTGAACGGCGGTTTCGCCGGCAGCCAGCGCGTCGTCGGCGCCGGTATGTTGTATCAGTGGAAGTGATCGAGCGCGAACCACACGGAACGCACGCGAATGCGGCTGTGCCGCGCGCACCGCATTCGCTGCGCCCATCGCATTTTCGGAGTCATCAAGTGAAAAAACACCATCTTGCATTGCTGGCGTCCGTCGTTTCCCTGGCTGCGTGTTCGAGCGCATCGGGGCCGACGTTCAACGCGTACGAACTGCAGCCGCGCGACGGCATTCGAACCTTCCGCGTGGACTGCCACGGCATCCTGTCGAGCGAGAAGACCTGCATGAAAGTCGCGACGCGCATGTGCGGCAGCGATGCCGTGCGCACGGTCGATTCCGCGGCGCCGTTCCGCGACGGCGCGGACCCGCGCTCGCTCGTGTTCCAGTGCGGCGCGCCGGCAGCGCCGGCCCCGGCAGCCGCCGAGAAAGTCAGCCTGACGGGCGATGCGTACTTTGCGACCGACTCCGCCGCGCTGACGCCCACCGCGCAGTCCGCGCTCGACGCGTTGCTGAATCGTCAGGGCGACAAGCATTACTCGCGCGTGGACGTGACGGGCTATACCGACTCGACCGGCTCGGATGCGCACAATCTGTCGCTGTCGCGGCGGCGTGCGGAGGCGGTCGCGGCCTATTTGCGCGAGCATGGGCTGAAGGCGGATTCGTTCGCGGCGACGGGGCGCGGCGAGGCCGATCCGGCCGCGTCGAACGATACGGCGGAAGGGCGCGCGCGCAACCGGCGCGTGGAAATCCTGCTGCAGAAGTAGCCGCGGCGACACAGCATCGGCACGCGCGAGCGTCGCAACCGGCGGCGCGCGTGCCGCCGCTGCTTTGCCGGCCTGCCCGGTGGCGGGATCGCGATCCCATCATGGAAAACTGTATGAATATACAGTATAGTATCCGTCGAACTCGAGCTGCCCGGGCATGATCCGGGCGGCACGCGCGCCGCGCCTGCGGGCATTCGCCGCAGCGTTCCGGCACCGTGAACCCTGGCTAACTCATTCGACGGGCAGGCAAATTGTCATCCAGCAATCTGATCCGCATTCGCGGAGCACGTCAGCACAACCTCAAGAATCTCGATCTCGACCTGCGCACCGGCGAAATGACGGTCGTCACCGGCCCGTCGGGCTCCGGCAAGTCGAGTCTCGTGTTCGATACGCTGTACGCGGAAGGCCAGCGGCGCTACGTCGAAACCTTCAGCGCGTATGCGCGGCAGTTTCTCGACCGGATGGACCGCCCGCAGGTCGACCGCGTCGACGGCGTGCCGCCCGCGATCGCGATCGACCAGACCAACCCGGTGCGCAGCTCGCGCTCGACCGTCGGCACGATGACCGAGCTGAACGACCACCTGAAGCTGCTGTACGCGCGTGCGGCCGAGCTGTTCGACCGCAAGACCGCGCGGCGGGTGCGGCACGACACGCCGGAGACGATCTACGCGGAGCTCGTCGCGCGCACGCAGGCGGACGACCCGCGCGTCGTCGTCACGTTTCCGGTCGAGTTGCCGGACTCGGCATCCGATGAAGAAGTCACGCAATGGCTGTCCGCGAGCGGCTATACGCGCGTGCAGGCGCAGCGCGAAGTCGCATCGCCCACCGGGCCGCGCAAGGTGCTCGACGTGGTGGCCGACCGGTTCCGCGTGCAGCAGGCCGACAAGGTGCGCGTCGTCGAGGCGATCGAGGCGTCGCTGAAGCGCGGCGGCGGGCGTGTGAACGTCTACGTGCTCGCGGCTGAGCCGGAAAACGCGGTCGGCACGCCCGCGGAGCCGCAGGTGTGGCGCTTTTCCACCGGGCTCCATGATCCCGACAGCGACCTGCGCTACGCGGAGCCGCAGGCGGCGCTGTTCTCGTTCAACTCGGCCTACGGCGCGTGCGAAACCTGCCGCGGCTTCGGCCGCGTGATCGGCGTCGATCTCGGCCTCGTGATTCCCGACGCGCGCAAGACGCTGCGCGGCGGCGCGATCAAGCCGATGCAGACGCCCGCATGGAAGGAGTGCCAGGACGACCTGATGCGCTACGCGGCGAAGGCCGACATCCGGCGCGATGTGCCGTGGGCCGAGCTGACGGACGCCGAGCGCGACTGGGTCGTCAACGGCTCGCCGGACTGGAACGGCAAGTGGCAGAGCCAGTGGTACGGCGTGAAGCGCTTCTTCGGCTACCTCGAATCGAAAGCGTACAAGATGCATATCCGCGTGCTGCTGTCGAAATACCGCAGCTACACGCCGTGTGACGTGTGCGGCGGCGCGCGCCTGAAGACGGAATCGCTGCAATGGCGGCTCGGCTCGAAAGAGAATGCCGACGGCGTGCTCGCGCCGGCCGGCCGCTTCATGCCGCGCGGCGTCGACTGGAGCCGCGCGCAGCTCGAAGCGCTGCCGGGCCTGACCGTGCACGACCTGATGCTGCTGCCGATCGAGCGCATCCGCCGGTTCTTCGACGAAGTCAGCCTGCCGAGCGCGCTGCTCGACGATGCGCTGAAGCTGCTGCTCGCCGAAGTGCGCACGCGCCTGAAATACCTGTGCGACGTGGGTCTCGGCTACCTGACGCTCGACCGGCAGAGCCGCACGCTGTCGGGCGGCGAGGTGCAGCGGATCAACCTGACGACGGCGCTCGGCACGTCGCTCACGAAAACCCTGTTCGTGCTCGACGAACCGAGCATCGGGCTGCATCCGCGCGATCTCACGCGGATCGTCGAGGCGATGCAGCGGCTGCGCGACGCGGGCAATACGCTGGTCGTCGTCGAGCACGATCCGTCGGTGATGCTCGCGGCCGACCGGCTGATCGACATGGGCCCCGGCCCGGGCGAGCGCGGCGGCACGATCGTCTACGACGGCACGCCGGCCGACATCCGTTCGGCGCACACGCTGACGGGCGAGTATCTCGGCGGCCGCAAGCATGTGGCGCATGCGTCGAACTGGGCACGCCGGCCGGTCGATGCGGATACGCCGCGGATCGTGCTCGACGGCGCGAGCGAACACAACCTGCGCGACGTGACGGTCGAGATTCCGCTGCAGCGGCTCGTCTGCGTGACGGGCGTGTCGGGTTCCGGCAAATCCACGCTGCTGCAGGACGTGCTCTATCCGGCGATGGCGCGGCACCACGGCAAGGCGACCGAGTCGCCGGGCGCATATCGCAGCCTGACGGGCGCCGACCAGGTGGGCGACGTCGTGTTCGTCGACCAGTCGCCGATCGGCAAGACCACGCGCTCGAACCCGGCGAGTTATGTCGGCGCGTTCGACGAGATCCGCAAGCTGTTCGCGAAGGCGCCGCTCGCGCTGCAACGCGGCTACGGCGCCGGCACGTTCAGCTTCAACTCGGGCGACGGCCGTTGCCCGACCTGCGGCGGCTCGGGCTTCGAGCACATCGAGATGCAGTTCCTGAGCGACGTCTACCTGCGTTGCCCGGACTGCGACGGCAGCCGCTACCGCGCCGAGATTCTCGAAGTGCGCATCGAGCGCGACGGCCGCGCGCTGAACATCGCCGACGTGCTCGACCTGACCGTCAGCGAAGCGGCCGCGTTCTTCGCGACCGACGCCGAGGTGCTGCGCGTGCTGCAGCCGATCGTCGACGTCGGGCTCGAATACGTGAAGCTCGGCCAGCCGGTGCCGACGCTGTCGGGCGGCGAAGCGCAGCGCCTGAAGCTGGCCGGTTTCCTCGCCGAATCCGCGGCGGCGGTCAACGGCCGCCGGGTCGTCACGGAAGAGGCGCGCGTCGCGCGTGCGAAGTTGTTCATGTTCGACGAACCGACCACCGGGCTGCACTTCGACGACATCGCGAAGCTGATGCAGGCGTTCGGCAAGCTGCTTGCAGCCGGCCATTCGCTGATCGTGATCGAGCACAACCTCGACGTGATCCGCGCGGCCGACTGGCTGATCGATCTCGGCCCGGAAGGCGGCGACGGCGGCGGCCTCGTGCTGTGCGCGGGCACGCCCGACGACGTGAAGGCCTGCGCCGAGTCGCATACGGGCGTGGCGCTGCTGCAGTACGATCGTGCAATGGATGCCGAAGCACCGCTCGGCGACGAAGGCGTGCCGCTGCAGGCCGTGCTGAACGCCGCGCGCGAACGGCGCGCGATCGAAGGCGAGGATGTCGTGCGGATCGTCAACGCGCGCGAGCACAACCTGAAGTCGCTCGACGTCGATATCCCGCACGGCAAGTTCAACGTGATCACCGGCGTGTCGGGTTCCGGCAAGTCGACGCTCGCGTTCGACATCCTGTTCCACGAAGGCCAGCGCCGCTACCTCGAATCGCTGAATGCGTATGCGCGCTCGATCGTGCAGCCGGCCGGCCGCCCCGAAGTCGACGCTGTGTACGGCATTCCGCCGACCGTCGCGATCGAGCAGCGGCTGTCGCGCGGCGGCCGCAAGAGCACCGTCGCGACGACGTCCGAAGTCTGGCATTTCCTGCGGCTGCTATATGTGAAGCTCGGCCTGCAGCATTGCATCCACGACGGCACGCCGGTCACGTCGCAATCCGTCGAATCGATCGCCGCGCAGTTGCTGCGCGATCATCGCGGCGAGCACGTCGGGCTGCTCGCGCCGCTCGTCGTCAACCGCAAGGGCGTGTATACCGATCTCGCGAAGTGGGCGAAGGCGCGCGGCAGCTCGCATCTGCGCGTCGACGGCGAGTTCGTCACGGTCGATCCGTGGCCGAAGCTCGACCGCTTCCGCGAGCACACGATCGAGCTGCCGGTCGCCGATATCGTCGTATCGCCGGACAACGAGGCCGAGCTGCGGCGCGTGCTCGACGAGACGCTCGAACTCGGCAAGGGCGTGATGCATCTGCTCGCGCCGCTCGACGGGCTGCACGATGCGATGCAGAACGATCGTTCGACCGCGCGCGTCGGCGCGGTCAAGGTGCTGTCGGTCAAGCGTGCGTGCCCGGTGTGCGGCACGAGCTACCCGGAGCTGGACCCGCGGATGTTCTCGTACAACAGCAAGCACGGCTGGTGCACGACCTGCGTCGGCACCGGCGTCACGCTCACGCGCGAACAGCGCGCGGCGTACGACGACACGGTGCTTGCCGAGGACGGCCGCGGCCGCGAGCAGACGCTGCCGTCGGACGAGCAGGAACCGGATGGCGTCGGCAACGAGCCGTGCCCGGATTGCGGCGGTACGCGGCTGAATCCGTCCGCGCGCGCGGTCACGTTCGACGCGCATCCGATCGTCGAGGTCGCGCAGTGGACGGTGTCGGATACGCGGCGCTGGATCGACGGGCTGGAACTCACCGGGCGCGACGCGCAGATCGCGCGCGACATCGTCAGCGAGATCGGCAGCCGCCTCGCGTTTCTCGAGGAAGTCGGGCTCGGCTACCTGAGCCTCGACCGTGCGGCGCCGAGCCTGTCGGGTGGCGAAGCGCAGCGCATCCGGCTCGCCGCGCAGCTCGGCAGCAACCTGCAGGGCGTCTGCTACGTGCTCGACGAGCCGACGATCGGCCTGCATCCGCGCGACAACCAGATCCTGCTGGACGCGCTGCGCAAGCTCGGCGACAAGGGCAATACGCTGGTCGTCGTCGAGCATGACGAAGACACCATCCGCCGCGCCGATCACATCATCGACGTCGGCCCGGGCGCCGGCAAGCGCGGCGGCACGCTGGTCGCACAAGGCGCGGTCGCGGATCTCGCCGCGCAGTCCGATTCGGTGACGGGGCGCCTGCTCGCGCACCCGATGGCGCATCCGCTGCAAACGCGCCGCGGCGTGAGCGTGCCGGGCAAGAAGGGCGGTGCCGCGGTGCCGGAAGCCTGGCTGACCGTGCATGGGGCACGGCTGCACAACCTGCGCGACGTCACGGTCGGCATTCCGCTCGCGCGGCTCGTCGCGGTGACGGGCGTCAGCGGGTCGGGCAAGTCGACGCTCGCGCGCGACGTGCTGATGACGAACCTGCTCGACGCGGTCGGCCGCTCGGTGCTGTCGTCGCCGGCCACGCGGCGCGCGCGCAAGGCCGCGCAGCAGGACGCGCCGGCGGCCAACCGCCGTTCGAGCGTGCTCGCGCGCAGCGCGCCGCGGCCGTCGCTGATCGTTACGCATGCGTGGCAGGGCTGCGAGTCGTTGAGCGGCTGGGAACAGATCGATCGCGTGCTCGAAGTCGATCAAACGCCGATCGGCAAGACGCCGCGTTCGTGCCCGGCCACCTATATCGGCGTATGGGACACGATCCGCAAGCTGTTCGCGGATACGCTGGAAGCGCGTGCCCGCGGCTATACGGCGTCGCGTTTCTCGTTCAATACCGGCGACGGACGCTGCCCCGCGTGCGAGGGGCAAGGCGTGCGCACGATCGGCATGAGCTTCCTGCCCGACGTGAAGGTGCCGTGCGACGTGTGCCACGGGCAGCGCTTCAACCCGGAGACGCTCGCGGTCACGTGGCGCGGCCGGAACATCGGCGACGTGCTGACGATGGAGATCGACGAAGCGGTGGAATTTTTCGCGCCGATCTCGAACATCGCGCATCCGCTGCAGCTGATGAAGGATGTCGGCCTCGGCTACCTGACGCTCGGCCAGCCGTCGCCGACGCTGTCCGGCGGCGAGGCGCAGCGCATCAAGCTCGTCACCGAACTGACGAAGGTGCGCGACGACATCACGCGGCGCGGCCAGAAGGCGCCGCACACGCTGTACGTGCTCGACGAACCGACGGTCGGCCTGCACATGGCGGACGTCGCGAAGCTGATTCGCGTGCTGCACCGGCTGGTCGACGCGGGGCACAGCGTCGTCGTGATCGAGCATGACCTCGACGTGATCGCGGAAGCCGACTGGATCATCGATCTCGGGCCGGAAGGCGGCGTGGGCGGCGGCACGATCGTCGCGGCCGCGCCGCCGGAGGCGCTCGCGAAGGTGAGCGCGAGCCATACGGGGCAGGCGCTGAAGCCGGTGCTCGCGCGCACGGCGGCGGATGAGCGTGAAGCCGAGCGGCAGGGGGAAGCGCGGGTCGGTTGAATGCGGCGTGTCGAATGAACGGCTCCGGTGTCGGTTCAGACACCGGGGCCGTTTTTATTTCACGCGGTTTTCGGTCAGGCTGGCGGTGCGACGGACGCGCCGGTGATGCCGTGCCGCCGCAGGGAATCCGCGACGAAGCCCGACGCCTTCATGTCCTCGACGAATTCGTTCAGCGCCGCCGCGGCGGCCTCGCCGCGGCTCTTCGGCACGCCCATCGCCTGCCGGATCACCATGAACCGTTCGTCGAGCAGGCGCAGGCCCGTTGTCTTCGCTGCGTCGGCTTCGAGTTGTTGCTTCACACCCGCCGCCACTTCCAGTTGCTGTTCGACGAACGTCTGCACGACGGCCTGCGACGTCGGCGCGCGCACGATCTGCGCGGCCTTCAGTTCGCGGGTGAGGAACAGGTCGTATGCGCTGCCCTTGCCGACGGTCACGCGGTTGTGCGGCTGGTCGACGTCCTCGTTCGTGCGGATCGGCGAAGCGTCGCGCACGAGATAGAAACCCTCGATCAGCACGTACGGCGCGGTGAACGCGACCGTTTCGCCGCGCAGCGGATCGACCGCGAAGAAACCGAAATCGGCGCGCTCTTCGGTCAGCGCCTGCACCGATTTCCCGGCGGCGTCGAACACGACGAGTTCCAGCTCGGCGGACAGGCGCTCGGCGAACGCGCGTGCCAGGTCGATCGACACGCCGAACGGTTCGCCGGTGGCCGGATCGCGGTTCGCGAGGATCGGGTTGCCGAGATTGATCGACGCGCGCAGCTTGCCGGTTGGGGTGAAGGCGGAGAGGATGGCTGGGGCGAGGGGCATGAGGGGGCTCGTTTGGGGGCGGATGGGCGATGGTGCATCGACGTTGAGCTTATCACCGGGCCGTGCGGGGAGCAGCGTGTTGTGGTGATGGAGGATTAGTGTCTGCACATGTCCTGCACTACAATTCTTCATCTGGGGTGCTGGACGCCGTCCGGGCTTCGTCCGTGGCGACACATGCAAGCTTCGTGCCGGAGGGATGCCGTGCCTACTTACCAATACCGTTGTGAGAAGTGTGGCGAGACGTTCGAACATGTTGAACATCTCGCGGAGCATGAAACCGCTCACCCGCAATGCCCGAAATGTGGAAGCGAACAGGTTCAGCATGCGCCCACGTCATTTGTAGCTAAGACGTCGAGCAAGAGTTGAGCCCGGTTCGCCAGCATCAATGCACTTTTTTTGTGCGGTGATCCTTCCCGAGGCGAGAGACGCCTGCCCGGGGGATTAACGGCGGCGTATAAAACTTGTTCGCTGGCTAAATTGGCTGAGTTCGGCCACTTTCGGTCGTTCAACCGCGCGCTCAAGCGGACGTTCGAATGTGGACGTGTCAGGAATTTCGTGTGCTGAGGCCGGTTAAAGGTCTCAGCTGATGGCGGAGGTGAATCGCTCGCCGAACAGAATGGCGAACTGATTGACTGCTTGCCGCCAGGTGATAGGCGGCATCTTCCAATCCTTTTCGATGTTGCGCAAGGCCAGATACAGCAGTTTGCTGGCGGCCTCGGCGCGCACGAAGTTCGCCTTTCGGCCAGTTTCCGGCGGTCACGACGGGCGGCTGCTTGTCATGAGCACAGAATCGGAGGCTATACTCGGACAGGCCGTTAGGCTGCGCATTCCATTCGATATTGTCACTGACTGTATCGATCAAGCGCTTGTGGTAGGCTTGGTCAGCTTACGATGTGAAAAAAGCCCGCCGACCGATAGCACGAGCTTTTCGCATTCAAGTGACTCAATCAGGATGAGGCAAAAACCCGGAAATATCCCGTGTTCCAGTATGTCCAACTGGAGGTTTGGCCATTCCAACTTCCGTGCAACGGGACTTTGGAATATATAGAGAGTGTGATAGTGGTTGTATCGGCCCAAATTGAAATAGGATTTCCCGATTTGGAGTTATCCCATGGCCAGAGCAGTGGATATATCGTTTCCTGGTCGGGTGAAAAAATAATAGCTATTTGAGTGGGTGAGACATGTAGATTGTGGGCTATAACTAAGTTGTGGTTCGTCTGATTGCTCTCAGCCATCCAGCCGGAGTCGAACTGATACTTCGAGTCGAAGGCTGCGGGTTCGGCGGATATTTTCGAGTCCGTATAAATCAAATCGTCTTCCATGTTAAATCCTCAATATTAATGGCAATTGGTTTGTGGAATTTTGTTCGCAAGCCAAAAGCATTGCTATGAAGTGAATTTATATGATTTCAATATTCAATGCACGTGCCAGTAGATCGCCCGAGACGAAGAAAGAGTTTGCTGTCGGATTTGGGTAAGTTCTGGCGACTCATTGCGCTGTCTCTATTAATTGGCATCGAAGTCGTTGCATCGATTCTAGATTGGATGGGTCGCCTAGCGTAGCGATCGCTCGAAAATGAAAATTGCCGACAGGAACTATCGAGTCGATGATTTCACTGTAGCAGCGCAAACTACATTTTCATGTTCATAGGGCCTCCATTTTGGTTGTAAATCTACGCTATAATTTACGCCGAAGTGATTTTCGGTACATTGCTCTCACTCACAAAAGTCAGTATGGTAGTGGTGTTGTATTTGGTCAAGAGGTTTAATCGTCATATTTTTTGTATAAAAAAAAGAACCAATGTTTGTAATTACCGCTGATTTTTTATTCTTCTCGTTAGTCGCCTTCCCAATAGACCGTGGGCCTAAGCGTGGCTTTGAACGAAGGCCACCCGCACGACTGTTGCTGGAGCATTGAGAACTGGCCGGCTTCGACCTCCACCCTTACGGCTGCGGGTGCCCGTAGTGGATCAGTTCTCTCACTCTTGGCAAATGGCGACAAGCATTTCACTCGGACATGCTGTACGTCGGAGAAGGGCGGGTGGTCGTCCAGATCTCGTCGCACCGACGGACCGATTCGGGGCGGGAATGGACGTCCCCGAAAGTGCCAAGCGTAGGTTTGGGCGTAGCTTTCTGATTGAGGCCTGGTCAGATAAAGCGCAGGTACTGCTGCATCATTGGAGTGACGGGTGCAGGTGCTGCGGTGGGTTGCATGCTCATGCGACCGGGAAAAGTTGCTTTGGCTGCCCGAGTTTACCAGTGGGCCACACGGGACCGCTCGAAGTTCGCCGTTTGGCCAGTTGCGGGAGATCACGACCGGCGGCTGCCGGCCACGAGGGGACCCTCGGTATTGATCCGCAGGTGACCGCTATGGGACGCCTGACGGACAAATTGGCTGAACAGCCTCTGACACGCTTTCGTCGTGCGCGATTCGAAATGACGCACTGGAAACCGCCCGGTCTAGGCAGCCGGATTGCGCCTCAAGGAACGGGATCTCCGGCACTGGCAGCGCGCAGGCGATCAAAATCAAGAATAACGATTTCCCCGAACTTCAGATCGACGATACCCTGGCTCTCAAGGTTCTTGAGTAGCTGGTTCGTCGTCTGCCGAGTAAGCGAAACCATTGAAGCCAAGGTATCTTGCGAGAGCCTTATCCTGCTCTGTTCCGCATTAATCCCTCCGTAGCCACCAGCGATCAGCAATAGGCGACTTGCCAGGCGCTGGGCGGCGGGTAACAGTATCATGGCTTCGTTGTTCTCAAAGGAGATCCGGATTTTTTGCGCCATCAACAAGCCAAAATGTCGCCAGTAAGTAGGATGAGCTCCAAGCAGGGTTTCCAATGCGGGACCGGGTACGTGAAGCACAAGAGTCTTACCGATTGCTGAGGCATCGTGCGGGCGAGGCAGCCCATCGAACATTGAGACTTCCCCAATCCAGGCGGTCGGGCCAAGTACGGCGAGCAACGCTTCTTTTCCATCCGCTCCGACGGTGCCGATCGACAATGCACCATCGAGAATCGCGTACAGGCCGAACGACCGTTCTCCTCGCCGATAGAGCGGTTGCCCCTTCTTTAATCGGACCAGATCAGAGCGAGCGACAAGATAGTCCTGAAGCTCGATCGGCAAATCCTTGAACCACGGTGTTGTTGCAAGTTGTGGTCGATAGCGTTGTACATCGGAATTCATACGATCCCAATCTGTCGGGTAGCTGATAGATATTAGCCTGCTTTGACGACATGATCGGGGCTCATATCTGACGGCGCGGGAAGGTGATCGCGGGCGTCAGCCCTGTTCGAGCGGCCCGAGTGGCAGCGATGGCAAAACGCCTGGGTATGCCGTCACACGCGAGCTGAACGAATGACTCCCTCGAGGAACATAGTCGTGGAACATAAACATATTCCGGGTCTTGTCGATGTCATCAAGGTGGATCAGCCTGCCGACATCCTTCAAATCGCGCGTGACGGCACGCTAGACCGCGCCTTTGGGACGGGCAAGCCGTTTCTCAACAGTCTGTTGGTCCGCCGCATACTCGGGGTGCTGTCCCTCAAAGGTCATCGATTCCCGACGATGAGCGCGAGAAAGGCAACTGGACGCGAGATCCGACAGGACGCGTTGTGGCAAAGACTCAATGCCATCGCACCGGATATCCGCACCGCTCCTGCCGACCTGGAGCCATTGGCAGCGTGGGTTCGCGACACAAACACCGACGTTGCAGTCGGGCCGCTTGTGCAACAGGTCATAGGCCGTTTATTCAGTCCCACCTTTGAAGCTGGCGAGGCCACCTGGGCCGCCGCTGAAGTGATTGCCGCATCGCTTGCGCCGGGGAATGCGCTGCGCAATCTGGTCTGGCAAGTGACCGGCAAGGTGACGCGTGCCAAGGCGTTACTCGCTTCGATGGTCGGGGGTGACCTTGCAGGCGTCCACGCGGTCGGCGTAGCAATACACAATGTCGTAAAAGGCCTGAATCAAATGCGTGGTCTTTATCTCGACGCCGCGGTGCGGCAGACACTCACGCCCGAGATGGCTAGCCGTCGCTGCCTTTTCGCCCCGGCCGTGGTCCTTCGTCAAGCGACAGAGGGGGGAACGGTCGGTGGCTGCCCCTACTCTGCGGGTACGCTTCTGCTGTTGGAACTAGAGAAGGCTCGGCAGACGGGTGGTGACGAATCGATGATTTTTCTTGCCGACACCTGGAGTCGCTGCCCGGCCGAGCAATGGGTGCCTGCGATGCTGGAGGGCGTATGGAGACGAGCCACAAGCGCTCACGAACAGTAAGATCCGCTTCGTTTGCGCCGTAGCCGGTGTGTACACGTCGAGCAAGCATATCGGCGGTCGAGATATCCTCCTGGTCATTTGGTCGTTGGTTTCCTGAAGAACAAGCGCTGCCCCAAAACCAAGGGGAGACTGCGGCGGCTCAACATCGGGGGGCTGGTTCATGGCAAACAAGGGTCATCGGCGCGAACGATGCCAAGGGCCGCTCGGGGTCGGGTTGAGCCAGTCGCAGTCCGCCGGGACTGCGGCCGGCCGAGTCCGGCGGCGGATTCAACCGGTCGATGCAACACACTAGACGCTGCGTAAGCAGTGGAGGTGTTGCAAATGAAGCAGCGGCGCAGGATCTACTACACTGAGACTCAAAAGGCACTGATGTGGGAGCGGTGGCGCAAAGGTGACACGCTCCATCAGATGTATTAGCCGGGACTCGATCTGACAGGTAGTCGGGCCTACAAAGAACGAGCCATCAATGGGGGATGAGTTTCTCCTTGGCTAGTTCGAGCGAGTCGAGGAAAGTACGCATCGGCGTCTTGCCATAA
>Ga0207695_10000662_pt1 | contig 67926 bp, 61 predicted proteins | sample KBSC54metaG_FD_184354 | JGI IMG/M metagenome (GOLD analysis project Ga0207695, IMG submission 184354) | Corn rhizosphere microbial communities from Kellogg Biological Station, Michigan, USA - KBS C5-4 metaG (SPAdes) (version 2) | ecosystem: Host-associated > Plants > Roots > Rhizosphere > Soil...
TGCGGCGCGCCAGATCGGTCTGGATATCGGGCGCAATGTCATGCCCATCGGCGAAGACAGTCAACTTGTCAGTCCAATCGCGGAACAACTTGGCAGACTGGTACGACTGCGGGCTGGACCAGACGAGGCCCCAATGCTGGCCGGCGACTTCAAAGCCGTCGCAATAGGGGCAGGGCACAATGGACGTGCCCCAGCTTTCGGCAAAGCCCGGAACATCAGGCATCTGGTCGGCGACGCCATAGCTCAGGATCAAGCGGCGCGCCCTCAGGCTTTCGTGATCGTCAGTGACGACGCAGAAATCGTCGATGGCACCAGACACGCTCTCGGCCCGGGCATTGACGAGGCTGATCGTTGGATAGCGCGCCAGTTGCTGCCGCGCCTCGACCAGGATTTCCAGCGGCGGTTTGTGATCGTGGCCGAGCAGGCCATGCGAGTGGCCTGCAAAGCGGTTGCGCGGCCGGCCGGTATCGAGAACGGTGACCTTGCGGCGAGCACGGCCAAGCTGCAGGGCGGCGGCGAGGCCGGCAAAGCTGCCGCCGATGATGATGACGTCATTCATGGTGATGGGCTCCGTGTTGTGGAGGGAGGGGGGCCGAGCGTGGTGTGCAATATCGTCCGGCGATACATGCTTGAGACGGTCAGCGAGCAGGGCTTCGGCATTGGCGAGAAAGTTGCCCATGCTGTATTGACCGGCCCGACAATGCCGCTCGATATCGCCGGGCTGCCCGGGGAAACCGGATCTGGACAACCGGGTGAAACCTGCCCTTGGCTTGCATATTTGGATACCAAATGGTATCGTAATTCTAGAATTTGAATACTGTCAAGTACTGGAATTGTCGTGACCGAAAATAGTCAGGGCCGGCGCGGCCGGCCCGCCAACGAGGCGCTTCGCCAAACGATCGTCGACGCGGCCTGTGAACTCTTTGTGGAATTGGGTTTTCAAGCGACGACCATGGATAAGGTCGCGCAGCGGGCGAAGATATCCAAGCTGAGCATCTATCGGCACTTCGAGAACAAGGAGGCGCTGTTCAGCGCGGCCATGGTGGCCCGCTGCGATCAATTTGCACCGCAGGCCCTTTCTGAAGGCGTTGACGGTTCGGCCGAAGATCAGCTGGTGGCGGTCGGGGCCTCCCTGCTTCGCACGCTGTTGAGCCCGGACGTCCGCAGTGTCGAGGCCATGGTTTTGGCCGACAAGACGAATCAAAAGGCGTTAAGCAAGCTCCATTACGAAGCCGGGCCGGCCCATGTCATCGCCCACATCGAGGCCGTGTTGCGTCAGTTGCACGCTAAAGGGATGCTCAACGTACCCGATGCTCTCCAGTCCGCCCGCTTGTTTGCCGCGCTTTTCAAAGGATCCGATCTTCTGCTTATCGCACGCTTCGATGAGGCGAGAGCAGAGGACAACAACGAAATCGAATCCTATTGCCGGTCGGCCGTCGCCATGTTCATCGCCGCGCACGGTGGCATCTGAAGGTGCGCTATCGCGGCCGATGAAGAACACGCAGCAATTGCATACGCTGTTTGCTCCGAGCAACCTATGGATGATGCGTGGACGACTGATGGGCTAGGCTCATTGCATGAGCGCAACAGCCGCCCGCGCGGGCAGGCAGAGGCCGTTTTACGCACGATAGCGGTCGCTACTGCGGCCTGAGTGGAACGACAGAGAAGGGGCGGAAGCAGCCAATCGTACCGGTCCGCTCCCGGCCAGTTCCAGCCGTTCGACACGGCGTTCAACGTCGCTAAAAATATAGTCAGACTTAACTCCTTCTCGTCACTCACCCTGACGGGTGTCCTTGCGATAGTCGGAAGGACTACTGCCGGTCCAGTGCTTGAAAGCGCGGCAAAAACCTGTGGCATCGGAAAAGCCAAGATCAAACGCCAGCACTGCCACGCTCGTGTTCGAGTTCGTCAGCCGATCGACCGCGATATCCCGTCGCAGCCCGTCTTTCACCTGCTGGAAATGTGTTCCTTCTTCCGAAAATCGGCGATTGAGTGTGCGAACGGAAGTATGCAGCGCCTGCGCAAGGCCCTGAATCGTCAGCGGCTGCGCTATGTTCCGCTCAAGATACTCGCGCGTTTTGGCCACAATGGAGCCATGATGAAATGCGCTGAATGTCCAGTCCCCCGGCGCGCCTTTCAGGAACGCCCATAGCTCGTGTTTCTCGCGTTTGAACAGCTCGGCACAATCCTGGTACGAGAAATAAATGCTCGTCATCCCCGCATCAAAGTGCACCGCTCCGGGGAACAGGAATGCATAGTCTTCGACGTGCCTCGGTCTGGCGAAACTGAACTCGGCCCGGTGCAGGATGATCTCCCTGCCTAGCAGCCATGATGCGATGCCGTGCGCCAGCTTCATCATCAACTCGTGCCCAAGCGGAGTGACCTGCGTATCAGGCGTCCTTTCCACCAGTGCCAGTCGCACCAGATCGTTCTTCGTCGAAATCTGCAGCCGGTAGTCATCCAGCAGCAAATTCCAGAAACGAACAAACCGATTGAACGCGACCAGCACGGTAGGAGCATCCAGCAGGCTGAGCATCAGATACTTCAACGTGCCGCCCCGGATCGGTCTGGACCAGAGTCCCAGCATCTCGTCGTCGAGCGTCGCCGCGACCGTCTTGTACAGCACGACGTATTGCTGGCGTGTGATTCGCGCATCCGGCTGATTCAGAAGCGACTGCGGGATAGCGGCGCTTGCGAGTAGCTGGGCAGCCACGTCTTCTCCGTGACGGGTGCGAACGGTGCGCAGCATCCCGTGCAGGAAGTGAGCCGAAACGGTGAGAGAACTTTGCCGGGACAGGTTCATGATTCCCCCATTATGGCGCATTTTGCATATCGATTGGCACGATGCGCCAGTTCTTCATCCGCCACATGCCTATACTGGCAAGCAATTTCCGCGATTCTTGAAATTTGCGAGCATTGTCAGATGGCGCATTGCGCCAATCGCTAGCGGCATTTCTTCGTCAGTCAAAAGGGGAGCATCGCTTGAATACGAGACGTATCGTCGTGACTGGGATGGGTATCGTTTCGCCGTTGGGATGCGGCGTTGAATGGGTATGGAACCGTCTCCTGAAGGGGCATTCAGGCCTGGCCGGTTTGCCCGGCGACGTTACGGAAGGGATTGCATCGAAGGTCGGCGGCGTGGTGCCCATGTTGACGTCAGACTGTCCATGGGGATTCGATCCGGACCTCGCGGTAGAGCCCAAGGACCAGAAGAAGATGGACCGGTTCAGCCTGTTTGCGCTCGCCGCGGCGCAAGAGGCCCTGACTCAAGCCGGATGGCAACCTGAATCCGAAAAAGCATGCGAAAGGACGGCAACCATCGTGGCGTCTGGCGTGGGCGGGTTCGGCGCGATCGTGGACGCCGTCAGAATCACGGATAACCGCGGACCAAGGAGGCTTTCTCCTTTTACCGTTCCCAGTTTCCTTGCCAATATGGCAGCGGGCCATATCTCCATCCGTCACGGCTTTTGTGGTCCCCTGGGCGCACCGGTGACTGCCTGCGCTGCCAGCGCACAGGCCATCGGCGACGCAGCGCGCCTGATTCGGGCCGGCGAAGCCGATATTGCCGTGTGTGGTGGGGCCGAGGCCTGCATCGATCGAGTTAGTCTGGGGTCGTTCGCCGCGGCAAGAACCATGTCCACCGGCTTCAATGATCATCCCGCGCAGGCATCCCGCCCGTTCGATACCGGACGAGACGGTTTTGTCATGGGAGAAGGCGCCGGCATGCTCGTCATCGAAGATCTGGAGCACGCATTGCAGCGAGGCGCCACGCCGATCGCGGAAGTACTCGGTTATGGCACGAGCGCCGATGCACACCACATGACGTCTCCGCCCGATGACGGCGCCGGCGGGCGACGCGCGATGGAGCTGGCAATCCGGCAAGCGAATCTTGAACCCGGGATGATCGGGCACTTGAACGCACACGCGACGTCCACACCCGTAGGCGACACCAGCGAACTCGCGGCCATCAAGGCGATATTCGGAACAGGTCGAGGCCCCGCCGTATCAGCCACCAAGTCGTCGACAGGACATTTGCTTGGGGCAGCCGGCGGCGTGGAAGCCATTTTCACCGTGCTCGCACTGCGCGATCAGCTCGCGCCGCCTACGCTCAATTTGACGCAGCCGGATTCGGCGGCGGAAGGCATCGACATCGTCGGCGGATCGCCCCGCAAGATATCGACGGAATATGCGATCTCCAATGGCTTTGGTTTTGGGGGTGTCAATGCCAGCCTGGTGTTCCGTGGACTTTGATTCTGGATTTGAGCCGAACGAGGATCCCGAACGCAGGCCCTGGCGCCATTGACCGAGTCAACGACGGGTACCGCGGCCTGCAAGTTTCGCGCGCACCCATCCACGTTTGCAAAATGAAATCGGGACTGTGCCGTTCCCGTGAAGCAGGCCCGAAGCATTTCGCAGCGTGAGCTCCGTGAAGCACATGGAGATTTTTCTGCACGCCACTGTCTGCTTCGGTTCGATCACGGCCCTTGAAGAGGTGACGTCCAAGCAATCTTAGACCTGATCTGACGTTGACTGCGGTTCATGCTGCCTTCAGTCATCCCGTTTTCCTGCGAATCGGCGTGCTTGACGGCGCGCACTTGCGCCGCGGGCCGGCACTGCACAGCGGCCGTAACCGAACAAACTTGATCGGGAAAAGCACTGAAAGTTTGCGAATTATTTCCCGGCTATAGTGGAACCACTGGAGGTAGGCGCGGCGCCTTTTGCCGATACCGGCCAGGTAATGACTGTAGACGGGTGCTGCATGAAAAATAAAATCGAAAAGACCGCCGGACCGATCTGGGGTGTGGCTGCAGGATTGCTTCTTGCCGCCGCAGGACTGAGTCTCGGCATCTTCCCGACGTCCCTGCACAGCTCGGGAACCGCAAACGACTTCATGGCGTCCGGTGTCGCGATGCTGGGCATCTTCCTCGTCGTTTATTCCACGCACGAGTTACGAAGAAAGCGCGCGCACTGAGCGGCCGCGCGGCCGCAGTGATCCACGAAAAACGACTCGGGCCGGCGACGGCTCGGGAATGCGCTTGTCCTCTATGCGCACGAGCCGCACGGGATTCGTGCGGGCGACGACTTGCGGATTTCGTGGTTATAGACGAGTTCGACGATTCGCTTCGTCGGGATGCTCGCGCGTAGGTCGTCGACGCCGTCGACGGGAAACCACCTGCATTTCTCGATCTCGTTGTTCGCTTGCGGCGTCTGGTTCGGGCCGACTTCGGTGAAGAACACGTGATGTGCCTTCGCGAGTCCGGTGAACTGCATCGAGTAAACGAGATGCTGGCCGGTTACGCCGGTTTCTTCGCATAACTCGCGATGCGCGGCTTCGAGCGGCGTTTCCCCACGCTTGATCGTGCCGCCCGGAAGGGCCCAGCGCGACGGCGCGCGCGCGACGAGCAAGACTTGGCCGTCGCGATAGCAGACGATCGTCGCCCGTTCTTTAACGGGTACTTCGGTCGGTTGGGGAGAACTCATGGGCTCGGGTGCATGGACACTGGCGAGATTCTAGCCAGCGTTGATCACGGTGCCAAGGCGGCATCTGCCGGAACCGCTCGATCATACGGAAACCGGTTATGTCCAGAGTGACTTGTGCGAGCACCGGGAACCGACGGGTTGAATCCGAGATGCAAAACAAACCCGAGCGATCGGCACCGAAATTGCACCGATAAGTCGAAGCTGCTCGCAGCGAGCGAATAACCCGTGAATCGGCTGGAAATGGAGCGCTTACAGGAGGATTCGCCCGGGTATAGGGGCGCATACTTGAGCCCCCAATAACCAGACCGGACACGGCGATGACTACCCTAAGCATGCAAACGATCGTTTGCGGCAAGACCATTCAGGTAGCCCTGATGACCGACACCGCGACGGCCAGTATTTTCGTGATGGACAACGATGACGGTTCTCATCAGCCGCAGATCATGAAGGTCCGCCAGTACCTTGATGCGGGTATGACGGATGAGGACGTCGTCCGCCATGTATTGAATATCGTTGTGGCCTCGATCGAGCGGCGTGGCCAGCCATGGGCGCACTGAACTTCTTCTGAACGGTCGTCTGCACAGGTCGTGCACTGCCGTGGTTTGCTCGGAAGGGATTCGGTCAGGATGGCGAAACGCACTCGATGCAGGTGTCATGCCTGCGATCGGATCGGAAGCAATCCGCGATCGCATCCGCCGTCAGGGACAAGCGCACGCCAGCGGCGATCTGGCCGGCTTCGAGGCGCGTGACGATGCGGTTGTATACGCGACAAAGCGGGTGGAAGGATGGCCGGCCGGTCCAGGTTGAAGGCAAAGCTTGCCTGGGGCGAGTCCACGGAGTTCGCTCGCTTCGACCGGGCTTTGCGCGACATCGCCCGTCTTCGGGCCCGGTGTCGATGCAGCTTGCGGCGTCAGGATCGTGCCCGACGCATTCGTTCCACCTTTTGCAAGCGGCAACGATACGGAAGGGCGACACAAAGGCGATGAAGATCAGGACGACGGCGCAGCTTCGGTTCGAGTTTCGGATCTGGAGGCGCGCTACCGCCTGGGGTGTTTCATCTCCTCGGCTTCCATTGCCGCGTTTCGTTCCTCACTCGCGGAAACAGGTTCCATGGCCTCGTCGATCGAGGCCAATGCATACTCGCAGGCCAGCTTCGTTTCCTCGACGTCGGCGTCGGGCTCCTCGTCGTCATTGACGGGAGGATCGAGCATGTCCTTGAGCATCGTCGCCAGTTCCGGGGTGTCCCATGGTTCGCCCCGTTGTTCTTTCTTCCTGATGTAGTGCCGGATTTCCGCATCCTGTTCGGGTGTCAGTGGAAGGTGCCGGAAGGTGCTGTTTGGGTTGGCGTCAGTCATGATGTTGCTCCGAAGTCCGGCATGAGCCCGGTTTGGCTGCTTCCCGGGGTGCATGCCGGAAAAACGATATGGATGACGAACCGACTCGCGAGTGAGGCCGGGTCAAGGCGACTCGCGCGACGACCGCCGCCGCGGATACTGCGTTCGCCGAGCTGTTCTGCAGCCTGCAATCCGGTATTCAAGATGTGTTGGGTCCCGAATTGATGTGCAACCGAATTCTCGGACGTGCGTGGCAAATTCTTATTTGCGGAAGTTCGGATCCCGGATTCGATCGAGGCGAGCGGAAAGCTCGGTGATCTGGTATTCAAGTACCTTATTGCGCTCAAATCGTGTCCGGAGTGTGTCGAGCTTGACTCGCCAATACGCCGGATCGCTCACTGGCGATCGGTTGGTGAAGGCGTCGTGTGTTTGCTCGAGCAGTCCGATCGCTCCCCTGATATGAGCCAGTTCGCGCTCCACATCGCAGTACCAGCTCATGTTTTTCGACTCCCGGTTATGGTTCACTTCTTGGCTTGCTGCACGGCGAGCGCGTTTGATTTCACTCGAAAAGCCGCCGTGCGGGCCAGTTTCGAGCGATGTTGTCGTCAGTGCCCGCACGTAAAATCTCGACCACTGTGACGAAGCCGGCGTCGTCATCATGCGGGCGGCCGTTCTGCGCCGGCACATGGGGACAAATGAGCGGGCAAAATTCGAACCCACGATAAAGACGCACGCTCATGACGAGCTTCTGAACGTTCGGTCGCGACGAATCGCGGGGACGAACGCGTCCGGCCAGTATCGCCAGTGTGGCGCGACGGGGTGGGGCGAAAGGCGTAACGCTGCGTGCGAACGTGAGCGCGATGCAGCAAGAGGGGAGATGGAGGGCGAGCAGTCGAACGGCTCAAGAATGCCCGGATGAGTTCATCATACGCGCGTCGCCCTTCGGGTGGCCATCTTATTTCGGGCGACGCGGATTGCCTCTGGTGCGAGGCCGCGGCTGTCTGGCGCGGTCGGGTTGAACCGGCGTGCGGGCCGGCCGACGCGGTGCCTGAAACACCGCGCGGTTGCCGCGCATTCCGTCCTTACTTCTTTTCCGGCAGGAACCAGTTCATCACGAGCGCGCAGATGCCGCCCGTTGCGACGCCCGATTCCAGCACGTTCTTCAGCGCGTGCGGCAGGCTGTTCAGAATGTCCGGCACCTGCGACACGCCGAGGCCGAGCGCCAGCGACACCGCGATGATCAGCAGCGCGCGGCGGTCGAGCTGGACGCCCGCGAGAATGTTGATGCCCGATGCGGCCACCGCGCCGAACATCACCATCGCCGCGCCGCCGAGCACGGGCTCCGGCACGGCCTGCAGCACGCCGGCGACGACCGGGAACAGGCCGAGCACCACCAGCATGCCCGCGATCCAGATGCCGACATGGCGGCTCGCGACGCCGGTGATCTGGATCACGCCGTTGTTCTGCGCGAACACGGAGCTCGGGAACGTATTGAACACGCCGGCCAGCAGCGAGTTCGCGCCGTTGACGAGCACGCCGCCCTTGATTCGTTGCATCCACACCGGCCCCTCGACCGGCTCGTTCGAGATCTTGCTGGTGGCGGTGACGTCGCCGATCGCTTCGAGCGACGTGACGAGGTAGATGATCAGCATCGGCACGAACAGCGACCACGAGAAGCCGATGCCGAAGTGCAGCGGCGTCGGGACCTGGAACAGCGCGGCCTGCTGCATGCCGGTGAAGTCGAGGCGGCCGAGGAACGCAGCCGCGAGGTAGCCGATCGCGAGCGCGATGACGAGCGCGGTGCTGCGCACCCAGACGATCGGCACGCGGTTCAGCAGGATGATCGTGCCGAGCACGAGGCCGGACAGCGTAAGGTTCTCCGCGCTCGCGAACGTGCCCTTTGCCATCGCGCCAAAGCCGCCGCCCATGCTGACGAGGCCGACCTTGATCAGCGTGAGGCCGATCAGCAGCACGACGATGCCGGTGACGAGCGGCGTGATCAGGCGCTTCACGAACGGCAGGATGCGCGACACGCTCATCTCGACGAACGAACCGGCAATCACGACGCCGAAGATCGCGGCCATCACGGTCTCGACCGGCGTGCCCTGCTTGACCATCAGGCTGCCGCCCGCGATCAGCGGGCCGACGAAGTTGAAGCTGGTGCCCTGGACGATCAGCAGGCCGGCGCCCAGCGGGCCGAAGCGCTTGCACTGGACGAAGGTGGCGATGCCGGAAATCACCAGCGACATCGACACGATCAGGGTCGTATCGCGGCTGGACACGCCGAGCGCCTGGCAGATCAGCAGGCCGGGCGTGACGATCGGCACGATGATCGCCAGCAGGTGCTGCAGCGCGGCGACGAAGGCGACCGTCGGCGCGGGCCGGTCGTTCGGGCCGTAGACGAGGTCGCGGGCCGATTCTGCGGCGTCGGCGCCGTGGGAGGCGGGTTGGGCGTGGGAGGCGGGTTGCATGGCGAGCGGGCCGGACAGGGTGGAAAGTGCGGCATTTTAGCCGAAGGGCCCGCCGGCGCCGCCGGGGCGCGCTGCAATGGCGGGGATTCGACGGCGCGGGGAAACGGCGACGGATCGGCGCCCGGGCGCCCGGGCGGCCGTGACCGTGGCAGCCGTCGGTCAGCGGGCCTGCCGCGACACGATTGCAGCTGACGTCATGGTCGCCGTTGTCGTCGCGCTGAACCCGGGCAGTTCCGGAATCCGCTGCTCCATGAACTGGAGGAACGTGCGGGTCCTGAGCGGCAGATACCGGCGCGACGCATACACGAGGTGCAGCGCATGCGGCGGAATCATGTCCCACTTCGGCAGCAGCCGGACGAGCCGCCCGGTGTCGATCAGGTCCTGAACGAGCCACGCCGGCGCGCTGCCCACTGCGTTCCCGGCCAGGAAGCATTCCCGCAGCGCGATCGAGCTGTTCACGCGATACCGCCCGTGTACCGGAACGGCGATTTTCTCGTCGCCCCGCACAAATTCCAGTTCGCTGCCGATGATGTCCGCGCGCGCGTATCCGACATACTCATGCTTCGCCAGGTCTTCCGGCCGGCGGATCCTCGGCGCCTGCGACACATACGCCGGCGCGGCCACCAGCAGACGCGGCGACGACGCGATGTTGCGCGCGATTACATCCGGCGGCAGCACGTGGCCGAGGCGAATGGCGACGTCGACGCCTTCCTCGACCAGATCGATCACGCGATCGGTCAAATGAAGCTCGACGTCAATTTCAGGCCACGCTGCGAGGAATTCGAGCATGAGCGCGTTCAGCCTCAGCTCGCCCAGCCCCAGCGGCGCGTTGACGACCAGCTTGCCGACCGGCCGCAGCGCTTGCCCGCGCACCTCGGCCACCGCGCTTTCGTATTCGTCGAGCACGCGCTTGCAGCGGTCGTAGAACCGCCGGCCTTCGTCGGTCGGCGCGAGGCTCGTCGTCGAGCGTTCGAGCAGGCGAACGCCCAGTTCCCGTTCGAACGCGGCGACGATCTTGCTGATCGTCGGCTGGCCGGTACCTTCCTCGCGAGCGACCGCCGAAAAATTGCCCAGCTCGATGGCGCGGACGAACACGCGCATGGATCGCAGCGAATCCATCTTATTCCTTTATGGAATGAACCCTATTCAAGTCTCCCACGTTCCGGCGTAATAGAGAATGACCTAACGTTCGCGAACCTTCAATCCCTGATGAGGAATCGACATGAACGAGGCACTGCAATCTTCGACACTGGACGGCGCGCACGTCGTGATATTCGGCGCGAGCTCCGGAATCGGCCTCGCGGCCGCAGCGGCCGCGAAGGCGAGGGGCGCCGCTGTCACGCTGGTCGGCCGGACCCGCGCGAAGCTCGAGGCCGCCGCGCTGGCGATCGGCGGCGCGCGCGTCGCGGTGGCCGATATCGCTGACAGGCACGCGGTGCAGGCCATATTCGATGCGATGACGCGCGTCGATCACCTCGTCGTCACGGCCGGCCGGTTCATCGCCGGCAAGCTGGGCGAGACCGATCCCGATCATCTGCTCGCCGCGATACAGGAGCGCATTGCCGGGCCGGTCTACGCGATCCGGGCCGCGTTGCCGCTGATGCCCGCGACCGGCTCGATCGTGCTGACCGGCGGGCAACTGTCGGATCGTCCGTCCGCGCAAGGTACGTCCGTGATTGCCGCCGCCGTGCGTGGCGTCGAAGCGCTGGCGCAGTCGCTCGCGCTGGAACTGAAGCCGATTCGCGTCAACGTCGTCGCACCCGGTTTCGTCGAGACGCCGCTTTACGACGCGTTCGGCCCGGAAGCGCGCGATGCGATCCTCGCGGGAGCCGCATCGGCGCTGCCGGGCGGCCGCGTTGGTCGCGCCGACGAAATCGGGGAGGCGATCGCATTCCTGCTGGGCAACGGCTTCATGAATGCCGAAATCCTGCACATCGACGGCGGCGGCCGGCTGGTCTGACCCGTGCGCGTCGCGCGGGCCGGCTTCGGATGCGCGGGGCGTCAGCCGGCCGTGCGTGCTCCGGCTCTGCGCGCCGGTGATCGGGAAACGCCGCATTTTCAGAGGGTGGGTGTCGGGGCGATCATTCCGTTGCTCGATCGCCGCGACGTGTCGCGCTACATGGTGCAGCCGGACACCGGCACGGCGACGCCACCGGGAGACACTCGATGAACCCGTTTCAATTCCGTACCGTTCCGACGCAGATCGTCGAATTCGGCGCCGCGCGCCGGCTCGGCGCGTTGTTGCGCGAACGCTTTCCGGCGCTCGTGCGGCTGTGCGTCGTCACCGATGCGTTCCTGCATCGCAGCGGCGTGCTTGCGCCCGCGCTGGAGAGCCTTGCCGCGCACGGCTGGCAGGTCACCGTGATCGACGACGTGATCGCCGATCCGCCCGAGCATGTGGTGCTCGAAGCGACCGGTCGGGCCGTCGCGGCCGATGCCGAGATCGTGCTCGGCCTGGGCGGCGGTTCGTCGATGGACGTCGCGAAGCTGATCGCGGTGCTTGCGCCGGGGCAGCAGGCGCTGGCCGACATGTACGGCGTCGACAAGGTCGCGAGCGCGCGGCTGCCGCTCGTGCAGATGCCGACTACGGCCGGCACGGGCTCCGAAGTGACGGCCGTATCGATCGTCACGGTCGGCGAGGCGCGCAAGATGGGCGTCGTGTCGCCACACCTGTTCGCGGACGTCGCGATCCTCGATGCCGAGCTGACGCTCGGCCTGCCGCGTGCGGCGACGGCCGCGACGGGCATCGACGCGATGGTGCATGCGATCGAAGCCTATACGTCCGCGCGGCTGAAGAATCCGGTGTCCGACATGCTGGCCGTGCACGCGCTGACGCTGCTGTCGCGCAACCTGCTCGCGGCCTGCGACGACGGCCGCAACCGCCACGCGCGCGAGTCGATGCTGGTCGGCGCGATGTTCGCCGGGCAGGCGTTCGCGAATGCGCCGGTCGCGGCCGTGCATGCGCTGGCCTATCCGGTCGGCGGGATCTTCCACGTGCCGCACGGGCTGTCGAATGCGCTCGTGCTGCCGCACGTGCTGCGCTTCAACGCGCCGGCCGCCGCGCCGCTGTACGCGGAACTCGCGGCGATCGTCGCGCCGTCGGCGACGGGCAGCGACGAAGCGAGAACGCATGCGCTGATCGCGGAGATCGACCGGCTGATCGTCGCGACGGGCATCCCGCGCACGCTGCGCGAAGTCGGTATCGGCGAGGGCGACCTGCCGAGGATGGCGTCGGACGCGATGCTGCAGACGCGCCTGCTCGTGAACAATCCGCGCGAGGTGACGGAGGCCGACGCGCTGGCGATCTATCGGCAGGCGTGGTGATGCGGCGGACGGGCGCAACGCCCGTCACGATACGCGTGCGGCCTGCCGCGCGGGCCACGTCGGGAAACATGCGCACGCCAGCGCGACGGCCGCGTGCCGGCATCCGGCCCACGGCGAGACGCGCAGCATCGGATCGTGTTCGATGAGCACGCCGCCGAACGCCAAACGCCGAACGCCGAACCGAGCGCGACGCCCGCGTGCATGGCCGACACGTTGATGCCGACGCTCGCATCGGCCAGCGACGACGCGCCACGGATCAGGTAGTTCTGCACGATCGGCGCGATGGAGACGAGCTGCGCGGTCAGGCCAGCGACGCGCGCGGGTGGTCGGCCACCACGTATGCCGATGCCTGCTTCGTGCCGTCCGGTTTCGTCTGCAGGTAGACGCCCTGAATCTCCGGTTCGAAACCCGGCAGCGCGTTGATCCCGGCTTCGAGCGCGCGGAAGTAGTCGAGCGCCGGGCCGCCCCACGCTTCGCCGGGCACCACGCAGAAGATGCCGGGCGGATAGGGCAGCGCACCTTCGGTCGCGATCCGGCCTTCGATGCGATCGAGCGTGACGAGCTCGACGTTGTTGCGGATCAGCTCGGCATTCGCGGCCTGCGGCAGCATCGCCTGCTTCGGGAACTGCGCGCGCCGGAACATCTGCTTCTGCAGATGCTTCATGTCGTGGCTGCGGTAGAAATCGTGCATGCGCTGGCACAACTGCCGCAGGCGCATGCTGCCGTACAGCTCCGGATACGCTTCGCACAACGACGGGATCGCTTCGCGCAGCGGCGTGTCCTGGTCGAGATGGCGTTCGAACTGCGCGAGGTGCGCGACCAGATGCTGCAGCTTGCCGAAGCTTTCCGACGGCGTGAGCAGGAACAGGATCGTATACAGGTCGGCCTTCTCGGGCACGACGCCGTGCTCGCGCAGGTAGCGCGCGAGGATCGGCGCCGGCGCGCCGAACGGCGCGTACTCGTGCGTGTCGCGATCGATGCCGGGCGTCGTCAGCAGCAGCTTGCACGGATCGACGAAGTACTGGTCGTTCGCATAGCCTTCGAAGCCGTGCCACGTGTCGGCCGGATGGAAGCGGAAGAAGCGCAGGTCGTCGACGATCTGCTCGGTCGGGTAGTCGGCCCACGGGCGGCCGTCGACCTGCTGCGGAACGAACGGGCGGATCTGGCGGCAGGTCTTCAGCAGCAGCTTGCGTGCATCGACGCCGTGCGCGACGCAGTCGCGCCACAGTCGTTTGCCGGCCGGGCCCGCATGCATCTGCGCGTTGACGTCGAGTGCCGCGAACATCGGGTAGAACGGGCTCGTCGACGCATGGATCATGTACGCGTTGTTGAAGCGCCGATGATCGCAGAAACGCTTCTGGCCTTCGATGTGGCTGTCCTTCTTGTGGATCTGCGACGTCTGCGAGAAGCCGGCCTGCTGCTTGTGCACCGATTGCGTGACGAAGATGCCGGGATCGTCGGGGCCGAGCGTCAGCATCAGCGGCGAGCAGTCCTGCATCATCGGGATGAACTGTTCGTAGCCGACCCACGCCGAGTCGAACAGGATGTAGTCGCACAGATGCCCGATCCGGTCGACGATTTCCCGCGCGTTGTAGATCGTGCCGTCGTAGGTGCCGAGCTGGATCACCGCGAGCCGGAACGGGCGCGGCAGGTCGGCGCGCTCGGGCGCGACGTCGCGGATCGCGTCGCGAATGCGCGCTTCGCCGAGCGCCGCGCTGTCGACGCCGCCGATGAGGCCCCATGCGTTGCGCGCGGTCTCGAGGTAGACGGGCCTCGCGCCGGACACCACGAGCGCGCCGAGGTGCACCGACTTGTGGTTGTTGCGATCGAACAGCACGAGATCGTCGGGCGCGAGCAGCGCGCTCGTGACGACCTTGTTCGACGTCGACGTGCCGTTCAGCACGAACCAGGTCTTGTCGGCGTTGTAGATTCGCGCGGCATTGCGCTGCGCTTCCAGCGCGGGGCCTTCGTGGATCAGCAGATCGCCGAGCCGGACGTCCGCGTTGCAGAGATCGGCGCGAAACAGCGTCTCGCCGAAGAAGTCGACGAACATCCGGCCGAGCGGATGATTCGAGAAGAACTGGCCGCCCTGGTGGCCGGGGCAGTCGAACTCGACGTAGCCGCGCTGCACGTATTCGCGCATGACCTTGAAGAACGGCGGCAGCAGGTTCTCGCTGTAGATATCGGCGGCGGCTGAAATCTGCCGGCCGTAATAGTGGCGGCTGCCGCGCCCGAGCTGGATCACGCCGCTCGCGCTCGGCAGGACCGATGGCGGCACTTCCTGGTCGGGCTCGACCGCGACGAAGAACGGAATCGCGAAGCCGGTTCTTTCGACCGTTTTCAGGATTTTTTGCGCCGCATCGATTCCGACGACGATTGCCGCGATATTCGTGAAATCGGTCTGAAATACGTCGACCTGTTCGTGCGTGGTGAGAAAGGCGCCAATCAGCGCCGGCTCGACTGCGATTTTCAACAGGCTCACGCGAACTCTCCGGTAAATGTGCGGAAACGGGAGCCGAATTCGTGCCGATACGTAATTCGACACGCGCTGCAGCCGATTGAAACGCTTCCGCGAATGCTGAATGCCGATGCGCGCCGCGGAAGCAGCTTTGCGCAGCGAGGCACGGCTGCCGCCGGTCAGTGCGCGACGCAGCCGATCGTAGCAACAAAATCCGGCGAATTCAATCGACCGGAAACGGCAATTTCATTGAAAGATGAGAAGGATCAAACAAGCGGGAATTGGCGTGCTGCAGCGCACATAAAAATGATCAAATTATGAAATCCGATTTGAAAGGGATCGACGGTTTCGCCGAATCGTCGGCTTTTCATCGAAAGGCATCCATGGCATAGTCGGCATCCGAATCGGATGGCGAATCAAACCGGAATGACGAGCGTCTCATGTCGCCAACCGTGGCCTGCTGTCCGCGTGCTCGTGAGACGAACAACACCAACGAAGCATCGGAACAGCGAGGGCAACATCATGAATACATCCGCCGGCGGCATTCGTCGTCTCGGCATGCGTGCGCTGCTGGTCGACGACGAAATCACGCAGGAAACGGCGACCGGACGCGCGGTCCGCACACTGAGCGCGGAACTCGCGCAACGCGACATCGACGTGCTCACGGCGACATCCGCCGACGATGCGATCATGCTGATCCGTTCCGATCCGTCGATCCAGTGCGTGCTGCTCGACTGGGATCTCGGCGTGGACGGCCACGGGCCGTCCGAGGCGGTGGTCGAAGCGATCCGGCATCGCAACGCCAACGTGCCGATCTTCCTGCTGGCCGACCGCAGCGTCGCGTCGTCGGTGCCGTCCGCGGTCATGGGCCAGGTCGACGATTTCGTGTGGCTGCTCGAGGATACGGCCGATTTCATCGGCGGGCGCATCCACGCGGCGATCGAACGCTATCGCTCGACCGTGCTGCCGCCGATGTTCGGCGCGCTCGCGAAGTTCTCTCGCGTCTACGAATACTCGTGGCATACGCCCGGCCACACGGGCGGCACGGGCTTCCTGAAGTCGCCGGTCGGCCGCGCGTTCTTCGAATACTTCGGCGAATCGCTGTTCCGCTCCGACCTGTCGATCTCGGTCGGCGAACTCGGCTCGCTGCTCGACCACTCGGGCCCGATCGGCGAAAGCGAGCGCTACGCGGCACGCGTGTTCGGCGCGCATCGCACGTATCACGTGACGAACGGTTCGTCGACGTCGAACCGCATTATCCTGATGGCGAGCGTGAGCCGCGACCAGATCGCGCTGTGCGACCGCAACTGCCACAAGTCGGCCGAGCATGCGATGACGATGTCGGGCGCGATTCCGACTTACCTGGTACCGACGCGCAACCGCTACGGGATCATCGGGCCGATCGCGTCCGAGCGTCTCACGCAGGCGGCGATCCGCGAGGCGATCGCATCGAACCCGCTCGCGGCCGGGCTCGCCGATCGCCAGCCGAAGCACGCGATCGTCACGAACTCGACTTACGACGGCCTCTGCTACAACGTCACGCGCGTCGAAGAACTGCTCGGCGCGAGCGTCGACCGCCTGCACTTCGACGAAGCGTGGTACGGCTACGCGCGCTTCAATCCGATCTACCGCGACCGCCATGCGATGCACGGCGATCCGCGCGACCATCGTGCGGACCGGCCCACGGTGTTCGCGACGCAGTCGACGCACAAGCTGCTGACCGCGCTGTCGCAAGCGTCGTACATCCACGTGCGCGACGGTCGCAGCCCGATTCCACATGGTCAGTTTAACGAAACGTTCATGATGCACGCGTCGACGTCGCCGAACTACGCGATCATCGCGTCGAACGACGTCGCGGCCGCGATGATGGACGGCCCCGGCGGCGAAGCGCTGACGCACGAGTCGATCGAGGAGGCCGTCGCATTCCGGCAGATGATCGCGCGGATGAACAACGAGTTCGACGCGAAGGGCGACTGGTTCTTCGAATGCTGGCAGCCCGACACCGTGCTCGAGGCACGCACGGGCCGCACGCTGCCGTTCCACGAAGCGCCGCCCGAGCTGCTCGCGAGCGATCCGTCGTGCTGGGTGCTGCGCCCCGGCGCGCAATGGCACGGCTTTGGCAATATCGAGGACGGCTACTGCATGCTCGATCCGATCAAGGTGTCGATCGTCACGCCGGGCGTCGCGCCGGCCGGCGGCCTGATGCCGGTCGGCATTCCGGCGAGCGTCGTCACCGCCTATCTCGATGCGCGCGGGATCGTCGTCGAGAAGACGACCGACTTCACGATCCTGTTCCTGTTCTCGATCGGCATCACGAAGGGCAAGTGGGGCTCGCTCGTCAGCGCGCTGTGCGACTTCAAGCGCGACTACGACGCGAACCTGCCGCTCGACATGGCGATTCCGTCGCTCGCGAAGGAACACGGCGCGCGCTATGCGGGCATGGGGCTGAAGGACCTGGCCGACACGATGTTCGCGGCGATGGAGCAGCTCGGCACGACGCGGCTGATGTCGGAGGCGTTTTCGATCCTGCCGCAGCCGGAGATGAGCCCGGTGCGCGCGTACGAGCATCTCGTGCAGGGCCGCGTCGAGCAGGTCGCGCTCGACGAGCTGGCCGGGCGCACGGTCGCCACCGGCGTCGTGCCGTATCCGCCGGGCATTCCGCTGCTGATGCCGGGCGAGAACGCGGGGCCGGCCGGCGGCCCGGTGCTCGGCTACCTGAAGGCGCTCGAAGCGTACGACCGGCGTTTTCCGGGCTTCGCGCACGATACGCACGGCGTGGAAGTCGAGGACGGCACGTATCGCGTGTACTGCCTGACGGCCTGAACGAGAGGCCGGACGCACGAGCGACCGGCCGCGCGGCGGCATCACATCGAAGGATCGAGATCATGGAAAACGCAGCACGCATGTCCGCCGCGGCCCCGGCGGCCGCGGCGAAGAACCGGATGAACGTCTGGCAGCTCACCATCCTCACGGCGGTCAACATGATGGGCTCCGGCATCATCCTGCTGCCGTCGAAGCTCGCGCAGGTCGGCACGATCTCGCTGCTGTCGTGGATCGTCACGGCCGGCGGCTCGCTCGCGCTGGCCTATGCGTTCGCGCGCTGCGGGATGTTGAGCCGCAAGCCGGGCGGGATGGGCGGCTACGCGGAATACGCGTTCGGCAAGGCCGGCAACTACATGGCGAACTACACGTACGGGCTGTCGCTCGTGATCGCCAACGTCGCGATCGGCGTCACGGCGGTCGGCTACGGCACCGTGCTGTTCGGCGCGACGCTGTCGCCGCTGCAGACGGGCCTGTGGACGATCTTCCTGCTCGTGTTCACGACGGTCGCGAACTTCGGCGGCTCGCGCATCACCGGCCGGATCGGTGCGGTGACCGTGTGGGGCGTGATCATTCCGGTCGTCATCGTGTCGCTGATCGGCTGGTTCTGGTTCAGCGGCGCGACCTGGGGCGCTGCGTGGAATCCGCACGACATGCCGTTCGGGCCGGCCGTCGGCAGTTCGATCGCGGTGACGCTGTGGGCGTTCCTCGGGCTCGAATCGGCATGCGCGAACTCGGATGCGGTGGAGAACCCGGAGCGCAACGTGCCGATCGCCGTGCTCGGCGGCACGATCGCATCGGCGATCTTCTACATCGTATCGACCAACGTGATCGCGGGGATCGTGCCGAACGCGATCCTCGCGAAGTCGAACGCGCCGTTCGGCATCGCGTTCGCGACGATGTTCACGCCGACGGTCGGTACGATCGTCACCGCGCTGATGGTGATCGCGTGCATCGGCTCGCTGCTCGGCTGGCAGTTCACGGTCGCGCAGGTGTTCAAGAGCTCGGCGGACGTTGGCTATTTCCTGCCGGTGTTCGCGCGTGCGACGCGCACGGGCACGCCGATCGTCGGCATGGTGATCCTGCTCGTCGCGCAGGTCGCGCTGGCGCTGATGACGATCAGCCCGGAGCTGAGCAGCCAGTTCCAGAAGATCGTCGATCTCGCGGTCGTCACGAACCTCGTGCCGTACGTGATGTCGATGGCCGCGCTGATCACGATCCAGAAGGTCGCGAAGGTGCCGCCGGCCAAGGCGCTGGTGACGAACGTGATCGCGATGGTCGCGACCGCGTACAGCTTCTATGCGCTGTTCAGCTCGGGCGAGCAGGCGCTGATGCTCGGTGGCCTGTGCGTGTTCCTGGGCTGGACGCTGTTCGGCTTCGTCAGCGCGCGCTTCTACCAGATGGAAGTCGACGCGCACGTGAAGGAGCCGGGGAAGTCGTTGCAGGCGTGAGGGCGGGCGCAATCCGTATCGTCGGCGGTCGGTTGCCGAAGCCGCGTGTGTTCATCGACGCGATGAGCGAAAATCGGCATTCGCGCGACCGACAGGAGACGGCGACATGACGCAACAGGATGAAGCGGTGCGCACGCGATGCGTCGCATGGCAGATCGTGCAGACGTGGCAGGCGGCCGAATGGTGCCGGCTCGCGGAGACGCGAACGGGAATCGATCTGTCGGGTTCGGTATCGGGCGCGATCGACGGCACGCCGTTTCGCATCGACTATGCGATCGCATGCGGTGCCGACTGGCTCACGCGCTCGGCGCGCGTGACACGCTGGCTCGGCACGTCGCCGCCGCAACGGCTGGACCTCGGATGCGACGGCGGGCGCTGGACGATCGACGGCATCGACGCGCCGCTGCTCGCGGGCGCGACCGACATCGACCTCGGTTTCAGCCCGTCGACCAATACGCTGCCGATCCGGCGGCTGGCGCTGGCCGTCGGCGACGCCGCGACGATCCATACCGCATGGCTGCGCTTTCCGGATTTCGCCATCGTGCGCGGCGAGCAGCGTTATACGCATACGGCGCCACACGTGTATCGCTACGAGAGCGGCACCTATGCGGCCGATATCGCGATCGACGAAGCCGGCCTCGTCATCGACTACGACGAATGGCGGCGCATCGGCGCGGCGCTTGCCCCATAACGAGTCGCGTCGCGTCGTGCTTCGGCAGCGCATCAGCGCGCGTTGGCGACCGTCAGCTTGCCCGGAATCAGCTTCAGCGTGCTGAACGTGTCGGCGATGTTCTGCTGATACGCGACCGTCGCGTCGGTGACGGGCTGCACGCCGTAGCCGGCGCGCTTGAGCGCGACTTCGAGCGTCGGCGCGTCGAGGCCGACGAGCGGTGACAGTTGCGCGGCGACGTCGGGCGTGTGGTCGCGGGCCCAGCGATCGACCGCGTCGACTTCGTCGAGCAGTGCGCGCAGCACCTGCGGGTGAGCGGCCGCGTACTTGCGCGCGGCGAGGTAGTACTGCGTGTTGCGCACGAGCCCTTCGCCGTTCGCGATCACGCGCGCGCCGAGCTGCCGTTCGGCGGCCGCCAGATACGGATCCCAGATCACCCACGCATCGACGCTGCGCTGCACGAACGCGGCGCGCGCGTCGGCGGGCGTCAGGTAGATCGGCTGGATGTCCGCATACGCGAGGCCCGCGTGTTCGAGCGCCTTCACGAGCAGGTAGTGGACGTTCGAGCCCTTGTTGAACGCGACCTTCTTGCCGCGCAACTGCGCGACGCTGCGGATCGGCGAATCGGGCAGCACGACGATCGCTTCGCCCTGCGGCGCGGGCGGCTCGTTGCCGATATAGACGAAATCGACGCCGGCCGCCTGCGCGAAGATCGGCGGCGTTTCGCCGACCGTGCCGACGTCGATCGCGCCGGCGTTCAGCCCTTCGAGCAGTTGCGGGCCGGCCGGGAATTCGAGCCATTGCACCGCGACGCCCTGGCTCGCGAGGCGCTTCTCGAGCGTGCCGCGGGCCTTCAGCACGACGAAGTTGCCGTATTTCTGGAACCCGATGCGCAGCCGCGTGCCGTTGTCCTGGGCCCGTGCGGGCAGGGGCGCGAGCGGCCCGAGCGCGAGTCCGGCAAGCCCGGCGGCCGCGCCGTGCAGCCATTGGCGGCGGCGCGGGTTCGCCGGGGTCGTTTCAACGTCTGCGTGCAGTGTGTCGCTCATCGGGGTGTCCTGCGTGCGGGTTCACGGGGCGCGCGCAAAGGCGGCGCGGCCGGCGCAGGACTGGGTCGGATGCGGGCGATGCTCGCAACGGGCCGGCCCGCGCCGGATTCAGGACGATACGGCCGCGCGGGCCGGCGGCCAACCAATGAATGCGCATATGCAAATCAGCCGCGCTCAGGCTGCGTCGGCGGCGCTTTCCTCGATCGAATCGACGCGATCCGGATAGAACGCGAGGTGCCCGCGAATCGCTTCGACGGCCGGATACGGATGCTCGTAGGTCCACACCGCGTTGGTCGCGCGTGCGCCGCCGGCCGGGATCGAGTAGTACGCGCAGTCGCCCTTGTACGGGCAGTATGTCGCGTGGTCGGTGCGTCGCAGCAGCGACATGTCGGCGTCTTCGCGCGGGATGTAGAGAACGGCCGGATAGCTGGCCTCGCGCAGCGCCAGCGCGCGGCGCGTATCGGCGACGACCTTGCCGGCCACCGTGACCACCACGCGCCACGGATGCGGCTCGATCGCGATCGGATGATCGGGCCCCGGCGACTTCACGGGACGAGAGGGCGTATCGGAGCTGATCGACATCGTGGGTCCTCCAGGAACTGGTGGCGTGGCGTCGCCGGGCGGATCCCGGCGCGCCTCTGCCGGCGTTTGCCAGCCGATACGATGCGCCAATTCCGGAGAATCTGCAGGGGGCCGGAAGGCGGTGGCGAGGCAAGGCTGCCGGGCGATGTCCCGGCGCTTGCGCGGACATATTCATGCACTGGCAGCGGGATGCACCCGCGGCGATAAGCAACGCCGAATTAATTGGTAAGCGATCGGCGGGAGGCGCGCGAAGATCGGCCGTCGTCATTCGCATGACTCATTCCTCCTTTCCGCCACCATGAAGCATTCTTTCGTTTCGTCAGCCGCGCGCCGCGCACGTCGCGCACCGCATGCCGTTGTCGCACTCCGTTGCATGGCCGCGTCGCTGCTGCTCGCCGGCGCGGCCACGCAGGCGCTCGCCGCGCCGGCCGGCAAGACGCTCGTATACTGCAGCGAAGGCAGCCCGGCCGGCTTCGATCCGGGCCAGCACACGACGAGCACCGATTTCGACGCGAGCACGTACACGATCTACAACGGGCTCGTGCAGTTCAGGCGCGGCAGGCTCGATCTCGAACCGTCGCTCGCGACGAGCTGGGACGTGTCGTCCGATCAGCGCGCGATCACGTTCCACCTGCGGCATGGCGTGAAATTCCAGACGACTGCATGGTTCAAGCCGACGCGGCCGTTCCAGGCCGACGACGTCGTGTTTACGTTCCGCCGGATGCTCGATCCCGACGATCCGTTCCGCAAGGCCTACCCGGTCAGCTTCCCGTACTTCAGCGATCTCGGCTTCGACCGCAACGTCGAGCGCATCGAGAAGGTCGACGACTACACGGTGCGCTTCGAGCTGAAGACGCCCGACGTCGTGTTCGTGCGCAACCTCGCGATGGCGTTCGCGTCGGTGCTGTCGGCCGAATATGCGTCGCAGCTCGCGGCGCGCCATCGCGAGGCCGACATCAACCAGTTCCCGGTCGGCACCGGGCCGTTCCTGCTGCGCACGTACCAGAAGGATGCGCTGATCCGCTACGAAGCGAACCCCGACTACTGGAAGCCGGGCGACGTGAAGCTCGCACGGCTCGTGTTCGCGATCACGCCCGATCCGGCCGCGCGCCTGCAGAAGCTGGTGGCCGGCGAGTGCCAGGTATCGGCGTTCCCGCGGCCGGCCGATCTCGACACGGTGCGGCGCGACCCGAAGCTGGAGCTGTTCTCGGGAACGGGTTTCAACGTCGGTTTCGTCGCGTACAACACGCAGCATGCGCCGCTCGATCGCGTCGACGTGCGGCGCGCGCTCGACATCGCGATCGACAAGACGGCGATCGTGAAGACCGTCTTCAACGGCGACGCGAAGATCGCGACGAACCCGATGCCGCCCGCACAATGGTCGTACAACCCGCGCCTGAAGGATGCGCCGCGCGATCCGGCCGCCGCGAAGGCGCTGCTCGCGCAGGCCGGTTTCCCGAACGGCTTCGACCTGACGCTGTGGGCGATGCCGGTGCAGCGCCCGTACAACCCGAATGCGCAGTTGATGGCGCAACTGATCCAGCAGGACTGGGCGAAGATCGGCGTGCGCGCGAAGATCGTCAGCTACGAGTGGGGCGAATACAACCGCCGCGCGAAGCACGACGGGCAGCACGACGCGATCCTGTACGGCTGGTCGGGCGACAACGGCGACCCCGACAACTGGCTCGGCACGTTGCTCGGCTGCGACGCGGTGCACGGCAGCAACCTCGCGAAGTGGTGCAATCAGGATTTCGAAAAGCTGGTGAGCGCGGCGCGCTCGAATGCGGACGTCGCGAAGCGCACGGCGCTGTACGAACAGGCGCAGGTGGTGTTCAAGGACCAGGTGCCGTTCACGCCGATCGCGACGTCGATCGTGTCGCTGCCGGTGTCGAAACGTGTGCACGGGCTGACGTTCTCGCCGCTCGGCGGGCACCGCTTCGATGGCGTGTGGCTGGATTGACGGAGATCGATGGACGAAGGGCCGGCGCGCTCGCGCGCGCCGGTGCCGGTTGCGATCAGTTGAGCGCGACGGCCGCCGCCGTTTCGACCGGCGAGCCTTCGAGTGCGACCGATGGCCGGCCGTCGGGGCCGACCGGAACGTCGCCGGTGAGCGTCGTACGGTAGAGCTGGCGGTCGAAGTCGAGATCGAAGATGTCGACCGGCGCGAGGTGCGCGGTCGCGCGGTTGTCCCAGAACGCGATGCTGCGCGGTTCCCATTTGAAGCGGATCGTGAATTCCGGCCGCGTCACATGTTCCCACAGCAGTTCGAGCAGCGCCTGGCTCTCGCGCGGCGTCAGCCCGACGATCGATTTCAGGAAGCTCGGGCTCACGTACAGCGCACGTTCGCCGGTCTCCGGATGCACGCGCACGAGCGGATGCTCGGTCACGAGCGGGCGGCGCTCGAGCGCATCGTCGAACGCGCCGGTGGCGCGCGCACCGGCCGGCGGCGTGAAGCGGTGGATGCCGCGCAAGCCGTCGACGAAACCGCGCAGCGGCTCGGACAGCGTTTCATACGCGCGTACGAGATTGGTCCAGTGCGTGTCGCCGCCGTACGGCGGGATCGTCACGCCGCGCAGGATCGACGCCCACGGCGGGTTCACGGCGGCCGTCACGTCGGCGTGCCAGCCCGTCCACGGCCGCCGCACCGGTTCGCCTTCGAAGCGCGTCGCCTTGCGGTGCTTCGCGATCGAATAGACGGCCGGATGGCCGTCGACATGCCCGAACACCGGATGGCCGACCGTCGGCTCGCCGAATTGCGCGGAGAACGCGACGTGCTGGTCGTGCGTGAGGAATTGTTCGCGGAAGAAAATGACGCGCCATTTCAGCAGCGCGGTGCGGATGGCCGCGATCTGCGGTGTGGTCAACGGTTGCGTGAGGTCGACGCCGCGTATTTCCGCGCCGATATGGGCGGACAGCGGGATCACGTCGACCGGCTGGGCGGCGGGTTCGGGTAGGGCGCTCATGCGACGCTCCTGGCGGAATTGAACGGGGCGGATGACCGACATCGTTGCGGGTGCAAGCGTCGGTCCGGCGGCGGGAGGTTCATGGTGGAATGTCCGGTGGCGAATGGCGGGGAACGCGCGGCGGCGCGCACGGAACGGCGCCGCCGCGGTATGCGGACGTTATTGCAGCGTCGCGCCCGGCCCCTTCAGCACGACGCTCCGGCGGCCGTCGATGCCGACCGGCACGTCGCCGTGAACGGTCGCTCGGCGCACGACGCGGCGCGCAGCGCCGTAGTCGTTGATCGCGTAGTGCTGCGTCGCGCGGTTGTCCCAGATCGCGACGTCGCCTTCCTGCCAGTTCCAGCGCACGGTGTTCTCGAGGCGCGTCACGTGCTCGTGGAAGACCTGCAGCAGGTGCGCGGAGTCCTGCGCCGACAGCCCCTTGAGCCGCTGCACGAAGTGCCCGAGCACGAGCGTGCGTTCGCCGGTTTCCGGATGCACGCGCACGACCGGATGCTCGGTTTCGTAGACGGTCGACGTGAACACTTCGCGGTAGCGCTTCAGTTGCGTGTCGTCGGCATGCACGTGCGTCGACGCGTAGTCGTATGCGTTCGTATGGATCGCCCACAGCGTGTCGGCGAGCGCGCGCAGCGGGTCGGGAAGATGCGCGTACGCGGCGGCCGTGTTGGCCCATACCGTATCGCCGCCGAACGGCGGAATCACGACCGCGCGCAGGATCGAGATCTTCGGGTATGCGTCGACGAACGTGACGTCGGTGTGCCACGAATTCGCCCGGGCGCCGTGCGCGGAATCGAGTTCGAGCAGATGCGCGCTGCCGTCGACGGACGGCACGGTCGGGTGCGCGACCGTGTCGCCGAAGCGGCGCGCGAACGCTTCCTGCGAGGTGTCGTCGAGATGATGCTGGCCACGGAAGAACAGCACCTTGTGGCGCAGCAGCGCGGCCTGGATCGCGTCGAACGTCGCGTCGTCGAGCGTGGCCGACAGCCGGACGCCGGCGATCTCGGCGCCGATCCGGCCGGCAACCTGGCGAAGCTGGAGCGGGGCGGCGGCCGTGCGCGGCGCGGCGTGCGAAGCATGCGAAGACGGGTGGGCGGCGTGCTGGACTTCGGACATCGGGAGTCTCCTGGAGTCGGGTCGGTCGAGTCTCCATTCAAGCAGGGAGCGCGCGGAACCGGAACCGATGAATCGTCACAACCTTAGCGTGCGTGCTGCGATGATCGATATGTGTCGTCATGCTGAGCAATGCGGTCGCGACACGTGTCTACCACGCAAGCCGGAATTCACCGATCCGGTGCGCGTGCGGCGTGTCGATGCGCTTGCCGCCCGCGCCGTCGTCGCGCGGCGGGTCGCCATCGTCGAAATCGGCGAGCACCGTATCGCGCAACCGCGCGAATTCCGGCGAATCGCGCCGGCGCGGCCGCGTCAGCGCGACATCGACGATGCGTTCGATGCGGCCCGGGCGCGGCGCCATCGTGACGACGCGGTCGCCGAGGTAGACGGCTTCGTCGACGTCGTGCGTGACGAGCATCATCGTGATGCGCTCCTGTTCCCAGATGCGCAGCAATTCGTTCTGCATCCGCGCGCGCGTCTGCGCGTCGAGCGCGCCGAACGGCTCGTCGAGCAGCAGCACGCGCGGCCGGTTCACGAGGCCGCGCGCGATCGCGACGCGTTGCGCCATCCCGCCCGACAACTGGTTCGGAAACGCGTGCTCGAAGCCGTTCAGCCCGACGAGCGCGATGTGGTCGGCTACCGCTCGCCGCTTCGCGACGGCGTCGAGCGGCGCGTTGCGCAGCGCGGCGCCGATGTTCTGCTCGACGGTGAGCCATGGGAACAGCCGGTGATCCTGGAACACGATCCCGCGCTGCAGCGACGTGTCGCGCACGCGTTCGTCGCCGGCACGGATCTCGCCCGAGTAGTCGGTATCGAGCCCTGCGACCAGCCGCAGCAGCGTGGACTTGCCGCAGCCGCTCGCGCCGACGATCGTGACGAATTCGCCGGCGCGCACGTGCAGCGACACGTCGTCGAGCACGGCGAGCGCCGCGCCGCGTTGTGCGTAGTGCTTGCTTACATGGAGGATGTCGAGCGAGTCGGAGGCGAGGGTCGTCATGGCGGAGCGAAGAAGGATGCGACAGGGGAGGAGCGTCAGATCAGCGCGGCAGGTCGCCGCGCCGGGCCAGCACCTTGCGTTCGATCGCACGCGCGATCGCGTTCAGCGCCCAGCCGGTCACGCCGACCACGATGATCCCGAACAGCACGAGATCCATCCGGAACTGCTCGCTGCCGTCGATCAGCGTGTTGCCGATCCCGCTGCCCGCGACGAGCAGGTATTCGGCGCCGAGCGTCGCGAGCCACGAATAGATCAGGCCGAGATACAGCCCGGTGAAGATCGACGGCAGTGCGGCCGGCAGGATCACGTAGCGGACGAGCTGGAGCCGCGAATAGCGCAGCGCGCGGGCGACGTCGACATACGCGCGCGGCACCGCGTGAATGCCGTCGCACGTGTGCGCGGCGACGGGCAGCAGCGCGGCGAGCGACAGGAACACGACCTTGGCGACGTCGCCGAGGCCGAACCACACGGAGATCAGCGGAATCCACGCGAACAGCGAGATCTGCTTGAACGTGTCGAAGCTCGGGCCGACGATGCGCGCGGCGATGCGCGACAGCCCGAGCGCGGTGCCGAGCAGCAGCCCGCCCGTCGCACCGATCGCGAAACCGCAGGCTTCGCGCGCGAGCGACGCGGACAGTGCGCGGCCGAGCGCGCCGCTCGTGACCTGCGACCACGCGGTGTGCAGGACGTCGGCCGGGCCGACGAGCAGCCCGCTTTTCACGACGTGCGCGGAAGCGATCGCCCACCAGAGCGCGAACGCGACGAGCGGCAGCACGAAGCCGCGCCAGTCGGGCGCATGCAGGCGGCGGGCGGCTGTGACGGGCGACGGCGTGGCAGCCGGCGCGAGCGTCGACGTGGCGGAGTGCGGCATCGGGTGGTCTCCTTCGGTTGGTGCGGGCAGGCCGGTTCAGCCGCGGAACGCGGACGGCACGCCGCGGCGCAGGCGCGCTTCGAGTGCGTCGAGCAGCCGGTTGATCAGCAGGCCGACCGCGCCGACCACGACCACGGCCGCCATCACGAGATCAAGCTGGAACAGTTGCCGCCCGTACACGATCAGGTAGCCGAGCCCTTCAGAGGACGCGACGAGCTCGACGACGACGAGCGCGAGCCACGACTTCGTGAACGCGAGCCGCACGCCGGTCGCGAGCGTCGGGATCGCGGCCGGCAGCACGACGTGGACGATGCGTTGCCGGCGCGTGTAGCCGAACCCGCGCGCGACTTCGTCGAGCGCAGGCGGCGTCAGGCGAAACCCCTGCAACGTGCTCATCGTGACGGGGACGAGCGCCGCATGCGCGATCAGCAGGTACTTGAGCGGTTCGCCGACGCCGACGAGCAGCAGCAGGAACGGCAGCCAGCCGAGCACCGGAATCTGCACGAGCGCGTTGAAGCTCGGCAGCACATAGGCTTCCAGCGTGCGCGACAGGCCGAGCGCGACGCCGATCGCGAAACCGAGCAGCGAGCCGGCCGCGAAGCCGACCAGCACGCGCTGCAGGCTGACCAGCGTGTGGCGCGCGAGATCGCCGCTCGTCGCGAGATCGGCGAGCGCGTCGTACACGCGTTCGGGCGGCGGCAGGATCTGCGGTGCGATCCAGCCGCGCGCGCTGCCGACGCTCCACAGCGCGAACAGCAGCGCGGGCAGTACCCACGGCGCGAGCTGCCACTTCAGCCGCTTCACGCCCGCCGCGCGGCGCGGCGGCGCGGCGAGTGCATGCGGCTCGGACGACGGAATCGGGATCGCGGTGTCGCTCATCGGGGCGGGTCCGGGTCAGGAAAGGGGCTTGCCGGCCGCGTCGTAGCGCGGCCAGTAGTTTTCGAGCTTCAGCGTGCGCAGCGCGTTGTCGAGATACTTCGGCTCGAACCAGCCGTCGACGTCGACCGGCTGGCGGATCAGCTTCAGCTTCAGTGCATCCTGCGCGACGGCCTTGTAGCGCGCGACGAGGAACGGATCGATCAGCGGCGACAGGCGATCCTTCAGGCGCTGGTTCGCATAGTCCGCCTGCCACGACGAATACGGGACGCCGCTCTTCGCCCACAGCTTGAACAGCGCATCGCGGTTCGCCTCGTCGGACGACCATTGCGCGCCCTTGACCAGCGCGTTGACGACGCGCTGCACGATGTCCGGATGCGCGCGTTCGAAATCGTCCAGCACGAGCAGGTGGGTCTGGCGCGTGTACTGCGGGCCATCGTTCTGCGATTCGTAGATGATCTTCGCGAGCCCCGCGTCGCGCAGCTTGTATAGCTGGTAGTCGCCCACCGACGCGTCGATGCCCTTCGACGCGAGCGCGGCGAGCGAGCTCGCGGCGTCGAGGTTGATCACGCGCAGGTCGCGTTCGCCGAGGCCGTTTTTCGCGAGCGCGTTGTCGGCGACGAGCTGCAGGTTCGTGCCGCGGAAGATCGACACGCGGCGGTCCTTCAGGTCGGTGATCGAACGGATGCCGGAGTCGGGCGGGACTGCGATCTTCACGCCCGAGCGCACGCTCGCGGCAAGCAGCAGGTGCGTCTTGATCCCGTTCGAGCGTGCGAGCACGGCCGGCAGGTCGCCCTGGTACGCGAAGTCGAGTGCCTTGTTGGCGATCGCCTCGTTGACGGCCGGCCCCGCGCCCTTGAAGAACAGCCACTGCACGTTGATGCCGTCGGCCGCGAATTCCTTTTCGACCAGTTGCTGCAATTGCGCGGTGGCGGCGCTCGAGCCGCCGAAGGTCGGCGGATCGCCGGCGCCCTGCTGGGCGACGCCGATGCGGATGGTGGCGGGCTTGTCGGCGTGCGCGGCGGCGGCCGTCAGCGTCATCAGCGTGGCCGCCAGCAGTGATCGCAGCAGGCGCAGCGGAAACGGGAATCGATCGGTCATGGTGCGTCGGGTAGCGTGAAAATGAAATCGGACAGGGAGGCGTCGAGCCATTCTGGTGGACGCTTCCGGCGCGGGACAAACAACGATTTGAACTATGCTTATCGCCGCCTGGCGGGTTGCGGGGCCGGGCGTGCCGTTTCCGCGAACGAAAAGCGGATTCGCATGTATCGCGGAATCGTTCAGGATTCCGATCATGTTGATTGGCGTCGCCTGCTGATCAGGCAAGCGCCGGCTGGAAAATTCCTGAAATGGCTAAATCGCGGATTTGCGGATTCGCCGGCCGATCGGCGTGCGAATCAGGGCGGTGAAATCGGCATCAGTCGGTTCAAAAAACCGATCCGGACCAGTCATATTTGCCGAATTGGCCGGGCGGAGCGTGAACGGATTTCCGGCCGGCATATGCGAACCACCGCGCGTGAAACGGTGCGCACGGCCCATCCGGCATACCGAAAAATCGAATGGAAACGGGTTATTCCGCCAGACGGGAAATGACGCATCGCGGCAGTTAACATGCTTACATCGACGTCTGAGCCAATCTGAACCATACGGAATGCCGCGACAAAGAATTTCGATAGACCCCCTGCATGAATTTCATCATTGCAGGGTGCTATCCATAAATACATTCCGACGCCAAATTATTTGAAATCGTCTCAAAAATTGTCTATACCCTAGACGAATCAGTGCGGTCGGCGTCGTGCCGGCGAGGCTGCACAACAGATGTGCGAATGAAACGATCGATGCCGTCGTTGCATGCCGCGCGTCGCAGTGATCGAGTGGACTTCGGGGAATGCGAACGGCCTCATGCGTGGGCCGGCCGCATGAGTCGCGAATGGGCGAACGCCATATGCAGCCGCCGGACCCATGCAGCGTCTTTACGTTCAACGGTCGATCATCGACCCCGTCACACGGAGGTTGCCATGCTGCAATACGTCAAGTCCCTGCTGCGTGATGAACGTGGCGTCAGCTCGCTCGAATATGCGGTGCTGGCAGGCATCGTCGTGGTCGCGCTGGCAGCGGTCGGCGTGATCCTCAGCAGCACTTCCGGCGGCTTGCCGAGCGTGTTCACGGCGCTGATCACGAAGGTGACGGGCCTGATCTGATCCCCTGAACCCGCGCGCCGCCGACGAATACACGGATCCGCAGCGGTAAAACGTATCCAGCCGGGGGTGCGCCGATGGACGGCTCTCCCATGCTCACTCTCGTGCAGTCGGTGGCCACGGTCGTGCTGGCGTCGCTCGCGGCGCAGGACCTGCGCGACCGGCGCTTGTCCAATCGCGCGGTGCTGGCGTTCGCGATGCTGTATTTCGTCGCGGCGGCGCTCGTGCGCGAAGGGTTCGCGCCGCTGGCCGGCCACCTCGCGACCGCCGCCGCGATGCTGCTGCTGTTCGGCGGCTTGCGCCACGCGGGCTGGATCGGCGGCGGCGACGTCAAGCTGGCGGCGGCGGTATTCCTGTGGGCCGGCCCGACGCTGGCGTTCCCCGTGTTGACGATCGTCGGCGCGGGTGGCGCGTTATGCGGTCTCGTCGCGCTCGCGGCCGTCGCCTGGCAGCGGCGCACCACGCCCGCCCGCGCGGTCGCCGCGCGCGGCGTGCCGTACGGGCTCGCGCTCGCGCTCGGCGGTGCGCTGGCCGTCTGGGCGCCGTTTCCGCACGCGGTTTCGCTTACCTAGCCGGGGGACGCGCGCCGCCATGCCCAAACCTCTGAGAATGGCCGTGCTGATCATCGCTGCCGGCATCGGCGCATTCATCCTGCGCGAACTGTACGTTGCCGCGTCGACGCCGTCGACACCCGGCGCACCGGATCAGGCGCGCGTGCGTGTCGCGGCCGCCGATCTGCCGGAAGGACTGCTGCTGCGCGACAACGATCTCGCATGGAAGCGCATGCCGCGCGCACAGGTGCCGCCGGGCACGTTCGTCGAGTCGCAGCCGGGCGCCGACCTGAAGGGCGCGCTGCTGCGCAACCGCGTCGGCGCCGGCACGCCGATTCGCACGGACAACGTGATTCCGGCCGACGCGCCGGATTTTCTCGCGGCCGCGCTGCAGCCCGGCATGCGCGCGATCTCGGTGCCGGTCGACGACGTGTCGGGCAACGCGGGGCTGATCCAGCCGGGCGACTTTGTCGACGTGGTGCTCACGCAGCAGATCGGCGGCTCGGCGACGTCGCCCGGCACCTTCGAAGCGGAGACGGTCGTGCGGCGCGCGCGCGTGCTTGCGGTCGGCTCGGAATTCCAGCGGGCGAAGACGCCCGCGAGTGCGCCGGACGCGACGGCGCGAGCGCGTACGGTCACGCTCGAGGTCGCGCCGCGCACCGCGCAGGTCGTGCTGGTCGCGACGCGCCTCGGCTCGCTGTCGCTCGCGCTGCGCAGCTTCGCGACCAGCGACCGGCGGCAACCGGCGGGCGGCGACGAGCAGGAGCCGGATACGCAGCCGGTGTGGGCGGGCGACGTGTCGCGTGCGGCCCGCGAGGCCGCGCGCGCGCCGTCCGCCGGGCCGGCGGCCGGCGGCGCACGGCCGACGGGACAGAACAACACGGTCGTGATCTATCGCGGTTCCTCGATCGACGACGGGTCGCGCGGCGGCGGCACCGGCACGCCGGGCCTGCCGCCGCTGCCGTCCGGCCTGCAGGGAATGCCGGCGCTGCCGGGCGGCGGCAATGTCGCGGCGGCGGACGGGACGGCGCAGCCGCCGCGGGCGGCGGTGCCGCAATGACGGATCGACGGAGCGGGCCGGCCGCGCGGCGGCCGGCATTTGACGGGATGACGGGAACACGCATGGTGCGCATCGTTCGTTGGATCGCTCTCTGGTGCCTGGCCGGCCTCGTCGCGCCCGGCGTCGCGTTCGCGCAGGGCGCGCGCGCGCCGGACGCCGGCGCGCCGCTGTCGATCGCGACCGGCAAGGGCGAGCTGTTGTCGCTGCCCGAGCCGGCGGTCGCGATGTTCGTTGCCGATCCGACCGTCGCCGACATTCAGGTGCCGTCGCCGCGCACCGTGTTCGTGTTCGGCAAGAAGGCCGGCACGACCACGCTGATCGCGCTCGGCGCGAACCATCGGCCGATCCTGCGCAGGACGGTGATCGTGCAGGTCGACACGGCGTCGCTGCAGACGGTGCTCGACAGCCGCTTTCCGCAGCTGAAGCTGTCGGTGTCCGGCGCGCCGGGCTCGCTGATGGTGTCGGGCAAGGTGCCGGGCGCGGCCGATGCGGACGCCGTGATGCAGTCGCTCGCGCCGTACCTGCACGACAAGGAAAAGATCGTCAACCGGCTGACGCTGTCGCGCCCGATCCAGGTGAACCTGCGCGTGCGGGTGACCGAGGTGAGCCGCAACGTCACGCAGCAGCTCGGCATCAACTGGAGCTCGCTCGGCGCCGCCGGCAACTTCGTCGGCGGGCTGTTCAACGGGCGCACGCTGTTCGACCCGACGAACGGCCTGTTCAACCTGTCGCCGACCGGCGCATTCTCGGTGCTCGGCGGCTTCCGCGCGGGGCGCTGGTCGATCGACGTCGTGCTCGACGCGCTCGATCAGGAAGGGCTGATCACGATGCTCGCGGAGCCGAATCTGACCGCGATGTCGGGCGAGACGGCGAGCTTCCTCGCGGGCGGCGAGATTCCGATCCCGGTTGCGCAGAGCGGCAACACGGGGGTGATCACGGTCGAGTACAAGCCGTTCGGCGTGTCGCTCGACTTCACGCCGACCGTGCTCTCCGACAACCGCATCAGCCTGAAGGTGCGGCCGGAAGTGAGCGAGGTCGACGCGAGCAACAGCGTGACGACGGGCAGCATCAGGGTGCCGGCGCTCACCGTGCGACGCGTCGAGACGACGGTCGAGCTGTCGAGCGGGCAGAGCTTCGCGATCGGCGGGCTGCTGCAGAGCCAGACGGCCGACACCGTGTCGCAGATCCCGGGGCTCGGCCGGCTGCCGATCATCGGCCGGCTGTTTTCGTCGAAGAATTTCCAGGACAACAAGACCGAGGTGGTCGTGATCGTCACGCCGTACATCGTGCAGCCGACCGGGCCCGGCCAGCTCGAGCAGGCGATCGACACCGTCGCGCGGCCGAGCAGCGATCTGGAGTTCGCGGTGCAGCGCAACCTCGGGCTCGACCTGCTGTCGGGCGACACGCCGCGCCTCGTCGGCGCCGCGGGCTTCGTGTACTGAACCGGAGGAGCGCCCATGCGAGCTCGAACCACCGTCTCCGCACTGCTGCCGCTGGCGCTGGCGGGCTGCATGTCGGCGCCGCCGCCGCTGAACCTGCCCGACGCGCGATCGATCGGCTTCGACGGCGTGCAGGCGGTGGCGCCCGACTGCGCGAAGCTGATGCAGCCGTCGCATCTCGTCGATGCGGGCTTCGGGCGGCCGGGCGTGCCGTTCGGCTGCGCGACCTACACGAACCTCGCGGCCATGCTCGCGCGACCGCAGGATCTCGTCGCGCCCATGCCGTACGGCGGCGCCGACGCGGAAGTCGCGGCCGGTGCGGTGCGCCGCTACGTCGAGGATCGCGTGAAGCAGCCGACGCCCGGCAGGACGCAGACGACGACCGGCTCGCCCGGCCATTGAACCGATTCCCGAGGCCATCGCGATGTCGCCCATGAACGTCCTCGATCGCCAGAACGCCAAGCGCGCCGCGTCAGCCGGAGCGACGGATCTCGTCGCGGTCGTGTCCGATCCGGGCAGCGAGGACGTGATCCGGCGCGTCGCGCACGATTTGTCGATCACGCGTGCACACCTGCAGACGGGCACCTGCGACGACGCGATCCGGCTGCTGCAGCAGCACGAGCGTTCGCCGCGCCAGCTGGTCATCGACGTGTCGGATTCGGTGCTGCCGGTGTCGGACTTGATGCGGCTCGCCGACGTGTGCGATCCGTCGGTGCGGGTCGTCGCGATCGGCACGCAGAACGACGTCGGGCTGTTTCGCAACCTGCTCGGCATCGGCGTGCAGGACTACATCGTCAAGCCGCTGACCGTCGAGCTGATGCGGCGCGCGCTGACGGCGACGGAATCGGTCGTGCAGGTGCGCACCGGCAAGATCGTCAGCTTCGTCGGCGCACGCGGCGGCGTCGGCACGACGACCATCGCGGTGAGCCTCGCGCGCTGCCTGGCGGGAGAGAAGCGCCGCCGCGTCGCGTATATCGACCTGAACCTGCATGGCGGCGGCGCGAACTCGATGCTCGGGCTGTCCAGCAACAACGGGCTGGTCGAATTGCTGAACATGGAGCAGCGTCCCGACGACGCGCTGTTCGACCGCATGTTCGTCACGAAGGGCGACCGCCTTCACGTGCTGTCGGCCGAGCTTGCGTACGGCGCCGACGTGCCGCTGAGCGACGGGGTGGTCGCGCGCCTGGTCGACATGCTGAAGGACCGCTTCCACTACGTGCTGTTCGACGTCGGCAGCGGCGCCGGCAAGCTGTTCGAGGATGCGCTCGAGGCGTCCGATCTCGTCTACATCGTCGCCGACCGCTCGGTGCACGCCGCGTACGAATCCGCGCGGCTCGCACGCTTCGTGCAGGAGCTGCCGGGCGAGCGGCTGCTGTCGATGGCGCTGAACAACCCGCTCGCGCCGGTCGCGGGCCGCGTCGAGCCGGCCGATTTCGCGGAGGCATTCGGCGGCGCGTCGCTGCGCGAGCTGCCGCACGAGCCGCAGACGCTGGCGGTCGCCGAGAACCTCGGCGAGCCGATCGAAGATGCGAAGCGCCACGGCTTCCTGGACGGGATCCGGCAGCTTGCGAACGGCATCACCGGCGAACCGATGGCCGTCGCCGAGCCGTGGTACGCGCGCTTCGTCAAATGGAGGAAAGGATCGTGACGTTCGGTAACCGCAACCGGCCGCCGCCGGACCCCGCGCCGGACCCCGCACCGGCCGCCTCGCCCGCGGTGCCGCGCGCGCCGGCGCCGGCGGTCGCGTCCGCGCCCGCGCCGCCGCCGGCTCGCACGCCCGCGGCCGCCGACACCCACGAGGCGCTGATCCGCTCCGGCAAGTTCGACGCGATCCGCACCGCGGTGTTTGCGTCGATGAACATGTCGGCGGCGCTGATGAAGACGCGCGACGAAGTGCGCGCGGGCATCGAGCAGGTGGCGGCGCACACGGTCGAGCGCGAGCGACTGAAGATCACGGCCGGCGAGCAGGTGCTGATCGTCGACGCGATCCTGAACGACATGTTCGGCGTCGGCCCGATCGAGCCGCTGCTCGCCGACGAGACGGTCACCGACATCCTCGTCAACGGGCCCGACCAGGTCTACGTCGAGCGCGCGGGCCGGCTCGAGCTCACGTCGCTGAAATTCCGCGACGACGCGCACGTGACGAGCGTCGCGCAGCGGATCGCGGCGGCGGTGGGCCGGCGCGTCGACGAGAGCAGCCCGATGGTCGACGCGCGTCTCGCCGACGGTAGCCGCGTGAACGTCGTGCTGCCGCCGATCGCGATGCGCGGCCCGTCGATCTCGATCCGCAAGTTCGCGAAGCGCGACATCACGCTCGCGCGGATGGCGCATCAGGGCAACATCTCGCATCCGATGCTGCAGGTGCTGAAGGTGGCGTGTTTGTGCCGGCTGAACATCGTGATCTCGGGCGGTACCGGCTCGGGCAAGACGACGATGCTCAACGCGTTGTCGCAGCACATCGAGCAGCACGAACGAATCGTGACGATCGAGGACGCCGCCGAGCTGCAACTGCAGCAGCCGCACGTCGTCAGCCTCGAGACGCGGCCGGAGAATACCGAGGGGCTCGGCGGAATCTCGCAGCGCGACCTCGTGCGCAACGCGCTGCGGATGCGGCCCGATCGCATCATCCTCGGCGAGATTCGCGGCCCGGAGGCGTTCGACGTGCTGCAGGCGATGAACACCGGTCACGACGGCTCGATGACGACGATCCACGCGAACTCGCCGCGCGACGCCATCAGCCGGCTCGAGAGCATGGTCATGATGGCGAACGCGAACCTGCAACTGCTGTCGATCCGGCGCCAGATCGCGAGCGCCGTGCACCTGTTCGTGCAGGTCGAGCGGATGCGCGACGGCGTGCGGCGCGTCACGCGGATTACCGAGATCGTCGGGATGGAGGGCGAGGTGGTCATCACGCAGGACCTGTTCGCGTTCCGCCAGGAAGGCGACACGACGCGCGACGCGGTCAAGGGCGTGTTCGACGCGTCGTCGCTGCGGCCGGCATTCGCGCCGCGCGCCGCGTATTACGGCGTCGAGGACGCGCTTGCCGAGGTATTCCGCCAATGAGGGCCGCCGACCTGTTCGCGGCAGGCGCGTTCGTCGTGATCCTCGGGATCGGGCTCGCGCTGTCGTCGCTGCTCGATCGCGCACGCCGCACGCCGGCGCAGCGCATTCGCGAGCGGATGCGGCACCTGTCGCCGTTGCTCGCGGGCCGCGATGCGGGCGCGTCCGCCGGCTCCGGCGTCGCGCTGTTCAACCTCGAACGCCGGCAGGGCCGCGCGCGCACGTGGCTGCGGCGCCACCTGACGCGCGTGCGCGCGGTCGGCGGCGAAGGCGGCGTGCGGATCGTCGTCGCCAGCACGATCGCCGGCGCGATCGCGGCGATCGTCGCGGTGAAGCTGATCGGGCCGCCGGACTTCCTGCGTCCGCTGATCTGCATCGTGCTGCCGCTGCTCGCGATGCGCGCCAGCTACCGCTCGCTGGTCGAGCGCTTCCGGATCCGTTTTCTCGAAGCGTTCCCGGACGCGATCGACCTGATCGTGCGGGCCGTGCGCGCGGGCATTCCGGTCACGCAGGCGATCAGCACGGTCGGCGACGGCGCGGCCGAGCCGGTGCGCTCGACGTTCCGCACGATGGGCGACAGCCTGCGGGTCGGCGCGGATCTCAAGGACGTGCTCACGCAGGCGGCGGACCGGCTGATGATCGCGGACTTCTCGTTCTTCACCGTCTACCTGCTGCTGCAGCGCGAAACCGGCGGCAGCCTCGGCGAGACGCTCGACGAATTGTCGAGCATCATCCGCACGCGCCGCGACATCCGCCTGAAGACCCGCGCGCTGACCGCCGAAGGGCGGATCACGACGAAGATCATTTCGGCGGTGCCGTTCGTGATGATCGGCGCGCTGTTCCTCGTGAATCGCCCGTATGTGATGCTGCTGTTCACGACGCACGCCGGCAACACGATGCTGACGATCGCCGCCGGGCTGCTGACGGTCGGGCTGCTGGCGATCCGCAAGATCTCGAGACTGGATACCGCGCGATGACGATGTCGATGCTGGCCGCCCGCGGCCTCGAACTGCTGCTGTTGCTCGCCTGCGTCGGTGTGGCGCTCGTCACGCCCGGCGGCGGCACGCGCCGGCGCATCGCCATGCGCGTGCAGCAGGCGGCCGGGCAGCGCGCGCCGTCGCTCGCGGCGGGGCGGCTGCAGCCGGGCGAGGTCCGCCAGGGCCTGACGCGCCGGCTCGCGCAGCTCGGCGAGCGGCTGCCGGTGCTCGACCCGATGCAGCGCGTGAAGCTCGGCCTGCAATTGGCGCGCGCGGGCTTTCGCGACCGCCGCGCGGTGTCGTCGATGATCGGTATCAAGCTGAGCTGCGGCGTGCTGTTCGCGGGCGTGGCGATCGTGTTCAGCCCGTACATTCCACGGCTCGGCGAATACTTCGTGATCCGCGCGCTGGCGATGATCGCCGCGTTCGTGATCGGCGTGATCGTGCCCGAGTACGTGCTCGGCGCGATGATCCGGCGGCGGCGGCGGATCATCGCCGCGTGCTTTCCGGACGCGCTCGACCTGCTCGTGATCTGCACGATGGCCGGCAACAGCCTCGCTTCGGGCATCCGGCGCGTCGCGCACGAACTGGCGCGCATCTGCCCGCCGCTCGCCGACGAGTTGACGGTGTGCGCGGACGAACTCACGCTGAGCGGCAACGTATCCGCGACGCTCACGCATTTCGCGACGCGCGTCGATTTCTCGTCGGCGCGCTCGCTCGCGACGACGCTCACGCAGTCGCAGCGGTTCGGCACGCCGATCACGCAGGCGCTGCGAACCCTGTCGCGCAGCGAGCGCACCGAGCAGATCGTCGCGCTCGAGGAAAAGGCCGCGAAGCTCGCGCCGAAGATCACGCTGCCGATGATGCTGTTCATCCTGCCGACGGTCGGCCTGATCGCGGCGGGGCCGGCGGCGATCCGCCTGCTCGAGGTATTCAAATGACACGATCCGTCGTACGCATGTTCGCGCTCGCGGCCGTGCTGCCGGTGCTGGCCGGCGGCTGCGGCGCGCCGGGCGTCCAGACGCGGCCGGTGCTGTCGCACAAGAGCGACGACCCGCAGGCCGAAGTGCGCATCGCGGACAGCGCGCTCGCGGGCGGCAACGTCGATCTCGCGTCGACGCTGTACGAGAAGGTGCTCGCGAAGCATCCCGAGTCGCTCGCGGCGCGGCTGGGGCTCGGCGACGTCAACTATCGCGCCGGCGACCTGGAGCGCGCGCGGATCCTCTACGACGAAGCGCAGCGGCAGTCGCCCGCGGAGCTCGGCCCGCGGCTCGGGCTCGCGCGCGTCGCGTTGCGGCAGCGCCGGCTCGACGAAGCCGCGCAGCGCTATCGCGACCTGCTGGCCGCGCAGCCGAACCATCCGCTCGCGGCGCAAGGGCTCGGCACCGTGCTCGATCTGCAGGGGCGCCATGCGGATGCGCAAGCCGTGTATCGCGACGCGCTGCGCGCGCACCCGGACGCGCAGGGGCTGCGCATCGACCTCGGGCTGTCGCTCGTGCTGAGCAACCGGCCGCGCGAGGGCGTGAACGTGCTGCTCGACGTCGCGGGGCTGCCCGATGCGCCGTGGCAGGCGCGCCAGAACCTCGCGTTCGCGTATGGCGTGCTCGGCAACACCGATTCGGCGAAGAAGCTGCTGTCCGCGGACCTGCCCGCGTCGGCGGTGGCCGACAACCTGCGTTTCTACCAGGCGGTGCGCGCGCGGCTCGCGTCGCGCGGGGCTGCCGGCGGCGCGCCGCCGCTGTCGGGTGCGGCGCTGGAGTCGGGCGTCGCGCCGCCGGGAGCGGGGGCCGCAAAATGACACGCGGGGCGACGCTCGCCCGCCGCGCGCGCGGCGTCGTGTCCCTCGAGTTCGTGCTGATGCTGCCGTTCCTGCTGATGGTGCTGATCGGCATCATCGACACGAGCCTGATCCTGTGCGACAAGGCCGTCATCACGAACGCGAGCCGCGAGGCCGCGCGCGCCGGCGTCATGCTGCGCGTGCCGATGCTGACCACGACGCAGATCGCCAACGTCGCGCAGACCTACATGCAGAACAGCCTGATCACCGGCGGCACGCCGACGACACCGGCCGTGACCGTGACCCAGGCGAACGGCACGACGTCGGGCACCGCGCTGACGGTGACGGTGACCTACACGTATTCGGGGATGGTGCTCGGTTCCGCGTTCAGCGCGCTGACCGGCCCGGTGACGGTCTCGGCCACCTCGGTGATGCTTTATGAATGACGCGGGCGACACGCGCGCTCCCGGCCCCGCGCGGCAGCGCGGCTCGGTTGCGCTGTTCTTCCTGCTGTTCCTGATTCCGCTGCTGTCGTTCGGCGCGCTGGCGATCGACGTCGCGTGGGTGGCCACGGTGCGCAACCAGTTGCAGAACGCCGCCGACGCGGCCGCGCTCGCGGGGGCCGACGCGATGATGTCGCCGAGCGGCGGCGCGCTGAACTGGTCGCAGGCCGCGCCGGCGGCAAACGGCGTGATCGCGCAGAACTCGGCGGCCGGCGCCGCGCTGTCGACCGGCACGGTGACCACCGGCTACTGGAACGTGACGCGCAGCCCCGTATACATGTAGGCGACGACCATCACGCCCGGCTCGTACGACGTGCCGGCCGTGCAGGTCACCGTGACGCGCGCGCCGGGCGTGAACGGCGGCTCGATTCCGCTGCTGCTCGGCGGGCTGCTGGGGATTCCCGGTGCGTCCGGCAGCGCGACCGCGGTGGCGGTGCTGGCCGCGCCGGGCGGGGTGGCGGCAGGCGGACTGTTTCCGATCGCGATCGACCAGTGCGTGTACAACCAGTACTGGAACGCGGCGACCAACCAGCCGCTGATCAATCCGCTGACGGGCCAGCCGTACGAGTTCTCGATCACGAACGGCCAGACCTACGGCACGCTGTGCATGGGCGGGCAGTGGACGTCGTTCCAGTCGACGGCGACCGACACGACGTCGATGGGCGGGCTGATGGTGACGGGCAACCCGACGACGCTCAATATCGGCGACAGCATCTACCTCGCGACCGGCGTGAAGGCGACGCTCTACACGTCGGTGCCGGTCGGCACGACGGTGGTGCTGCCGGTCGTCACGCAGACGTCGACCAGCACCTACGTGCCGATCGTCGCGTTCGCGGCGTTCCACATCGACGTGTCGCTCGGGGGCACGTACAAGTACATCCAGGGCCACTTCGTCGCCGGCGTGAAGATGACCGGCGTCGCGACCGGCGTCGGGCCGTACTACGGCGTGTACGTGCCGCCGCGGCTCGCGCTGTGAGCGCCGGACCGCGCGCGGCGCAGCAGCGCGAGGAGAGCGGCGAGCGTCACGGCCGGGCCGATCTGCGGCAGCTGCAGCCACGGGTTCAGGTATTCGTAGAGCGGCAGCGCCCACATCAGCGCGATCGTGGCCTGCTCGCCGCGCAGCCAGCCGTCGCGCCAGCCGGTCGCCAGCATGCAGGCGATCGCGATGCCGAGCCATGCGAGCTCGTAATGCCACACGTACGGGTTCGCCGCGAGCGTCGCAACCGCCAGCACCGCGGCGCGCACGCGGGTGTCGCGCGAGCGCGCCCACACGATGCATGCGGCCGCGATCGCGATCGCCGCGACGCAGGCGTGCGCGGCATACGCGGCGCCGAGCGGCAGGCCGGCGAGGCGAAATGCCGCGAACGGCGTCGGCGACGCGAACCAGAACATCACGCCATGCTCGAGAATGAGCGACCGCGCGAGCCCCGTACTGGCGACGAACAGGGGCAGCGACTCGACGCCGCACACCAGCACGCTCAATGCGCCTAACGCGGCGGTGGCGAGCGCGGCCCACGCGATCGTGCGCCACGCGCGCGCGGCGACCAGCACGAACGGGAACAGCAGCGCCATCTGCGGCTTGACCGACAGCAGGCCGATGCAGAGGCCGGCCCACATCGGCCGCCGGTCGGCCCAATAGACGGCCAGCGCCGCGCAAGAAGCGGTCAGGAGCGCGTTCTGCCCGAGCATCGCGGTGACGAACACGCACGGGGCGCCGACCAGCGCGAACGCGCCGACGCGCCGCACGCCGGGCGTCGCGCCGAGGCCCGACACGCGCCACGCGGCGAACCCGAACACGACGATGCCGAACGCGACGAACAGCGGATAGCCGATCGCAAAGGGCAGCAGCGCGAACGGCGTCACGAGCAGCAGGTAGGTGGGCGGGTACAGCCAGGCGACGAGGCCCTCGCTGCGGAAATACGGGAACAACGCGGCCGCCAGCCGCGAGAAGGTCGGGAAATCGTACGCCTGCCATGGCGCGCCGTGCAGCATCACGTACGACGCCGACCAGAACACCGAGTAGTCCGCACCCGGGCTCGCGATGGCGGTGCCGGGCGTGTAGCGGATCACGTACGCCCAGATCGCCAGGAACAGCACGTGGAACACGAGCACGAACGCGCTGTACGCGACGACGCGCCGGGGCGTCAGCCACGCGCGGACGGGGCGCTCCGCCGAGCGCATCGATTGCCGGGGAATGTCCATGCGCCGCTTGCCGGTTACTTGACGGAGATTTTCCTGGCGGCGTGGCCGGCGCCCGCGACCGCGGGCGTCGCCGGCCGGCGGCGCGCCGCGTGCGCGCGCTTGAGCGGGAACTGCAGCAGTTTCGACGCCGGATGCGCGGCGGCATCCCGCTCGGCGCGGTAGCGCCCCCGCACCAGATAGACCGGGCGTTGCTTAGACTCGTGATAGATGCGGCCGAGATATTCGCCGATCACGCCGATGCCGACCAGCTGGATGCCGCCGATGAACAGCACGACGGAAATCAGCGACGCGTAGCCATGCACCGGGTTGCCGAGCAGCAGCGTGCGCACGACGATGAACGCGCCGTAGACGAGCGCGAGCATCGCGAACGTGAGGCCGACGTAGGTCCACACGCGCAGCGGCACCGTGCTGAAGCTCGTGATGCCTTCGAGCGCGAAGTTCCAGCGCTTCCATCCGGAGAACTTCGATCGGCCGCCGCTGCGCGGCGCGCGCGTGTATTCGACGATCGCGGTGCGAAAGCCGACCCATGCGAACAGGCCTTTCATGAAGCGTCGCCGCTCGGGTAGCGCGCGCAGCGCGTCGACGACCTGACGGTCCATCAGCCGGAAATCGCCGACGTTCTCCGGCATCTCGACTTCGGAGAGCCGGTTGTGCACGCGGTAGTAGAGCGCGGCGGCCAAGCGCTGCATCAACGGATCGCACATGCGGTCGGTGCGCTTCGCGGCAACGACCTCGGCGCCCGCGAGCCAGCGCTCGATCATCGCGGGGATCAACGCGGGCGGGTCCTGCAGGTCGGCATCGATCAGGATCACCGCGGCGCCGGCCGCTTCGTCGAGGCCGGCGGTGAGCGCGGCCTCCTTGCCGAAGCGGCGCGTGAGATCGACGACGCGCACGCGCGGGTCGCCGGCCATGACCTCGAGCAGCCGGTCGAGCGTGCGATCGCGACTGCCGTCGTTGATGCAGACGATCTCGAAGCGGACCGTGTCGAGCGACTCGAGGACGGGCAGCGTTTCGGCAAAGAATGCGTCGATCGTTTCGTCTTCGTCGTGAAACGGCACGACGAGCGAGACCAGCGGCTTTCTGGCGTGCGTGGGCATGCGTCCCCCGAGAGATCCGGCCTGCGCTGCACCGTATTGATCCGGTTATCGTCCGCCGCAGGCCGGACGACAGGCGTTACGATCATTGTAGGCAGAAATCGACGATTCGTAATACCGATGCGCGGGTCGCGCGGCGGGCTGTTGCGCCGTCGACGCACGGTTCGCCGACGGCCGGCGGGGCGCGCGGGCGCCGGGACGAGGATATTCGATGTCGAAGGAGCGCGCGATGCAAGTTCAGGACCTGACCGGCGCAGCGCTGGACTACTGGGTGGCGCTGGCCGAAGGCCTCGGCGCGCCGTGCGTCGCCGGCGGTGCATGCCGGACGATCCGCGAGACGGGCGGCGCGAGCGTGTCGTTCGCGCCGTCGTCTTCGTGGACGGACGGCGGCCCGATCGTCGAGCGGCTGCCGTTCGCCGCGTTCGAGCGCGACGGCGGGCACGGCGCGTGGCGGGCCGTGCTGCATCGCGCGGTGCCGGCCGCCGGCGAGCGCTGCACGCTCAACCAGTCGGGGCCGACGCTGCTGATTGCCGCGATGCGCACGCTCGTCGCGTCGACGTTCGGCGACGACGTGCCGGACTCGAGATGTCGAAACCGCGCCGAGCGTAGCCCGTCGCGTTGCAGCGCCTGGCGCTCGTTGCGTCCGGCGCCTCCCGCCTTCTATCCGGCGGACAGATTCCGGATCGCGATCGACGCGACATCGACGCGCCGCGGCAGGATCGCATCCGCCGCCGCGCGATCGGCCACGCGCTGCAGCACGTCGATGTCGGCGCCGCTGAGGCTGCGCTGCGCGAGCGCCGCCCGGCGCGCGATGTCGATGGCCGCGTCGGGCGGCAGGCGCGTCAGCGACGCATAGACGGTCGCGTAGTCGGCCGGGTGCGCGAGCGCCCATTGGCCCGCGCGGGTCAGCCGTGCGAGCACGTCCGCGAGCGCCGCGCGCTTCGCGCGGTCGTCGAGGGTATCGACCGGCGACGTGAGGAACGCGAGCCCCGAATTGATGCCGCTGCCGTCGCGGACGATGCGCGCGCCGCGTCGTACCGCATGTCCGTAGTACGGGTCGAAGGTCGCCCAGATGCCGATCCGCCTGGCCTCGAACGCGGCGAACGCATCGACGGGCAGTACGAAACGCACGTCGACGTCGCGCGGCGCGAGGCCGTGCTCGCGCAGCGCGCCGTACAGCTGATATTGCGAGATGCTGCCGCGCGCGGACGACACGACGACGGTTTGCCCTTTCAGGTCGGCGACGGTGCGGACCGGCGAGTCGGGCTGCACGACGATGCCGAGCGACGCCGGCGAGCCGACGCGCGTCGCGACGATCCGCAGCGAAGGATCGCCGAGCGCGGCAGTCAGCACGGGCAGGTCGCCGGCCGGCGCGAGATCGATCGCGCCCGCGCGCTGTGCCTCGAACAGCGGCGCGGCGCCCTGGAAATTGGCCCAGCGGAACCGGTACGGCGTGCCGTCGAGCACGTGCGCGGCTTCGGCCAGCGCGCGCAGGCCGCCGGCCTGGTCGCCGAGCACGAGCGTGACGCCCGACAGGTCGGCGCCGGCCGCGCGGGCGGGCAGTGCGATGCCGCCGGCGAGCGGCGCGGCGGCGAAGGCGGCAAGACGCTGCAGCACGCGGCGGCGTGCCGTGGCGGAAGAGGGGTTCATCGGCGGCATGTCCTCGGTGATCCGCGCGCGAGCGGCGCGGCTGCCGGGCAGGTTACGGAATCGGTTTCCGGCCGACAAACATCGAATCGTGAAATGCATATTCGCGCGGCGGCGGCCGGGGTGGCCGATCGCGACGCCCGACGCGCGCGGGCGGCTTATGCGGCTGGCGAAACCGTGCGCAGGAATGCCCGCACCGCCGGCGCCTTTTCGAACCGCCGATGTGCGAGCGCGAGCTCCGACATGATCGGCTTGCCGGCGATCGGCCGGTACACGACGCCCGGCAGCGACACGCAACCGGCCAGCGCATCGGGAATCACGGCGACCCAGCCGTTCACGGACACGCACGCGAGCACTGCGAGCAAGCCGCCCGGCCGCGCGGCGATCACCGGCGCGAAGCGGCCGCGGCGTGCGACTTCGAGCGTGCCGAGCTTCTGTTCCGGTACCGCGAAGCGCGCGTCGGCGAGGTCGGCCGCGCGCACGGCCGCCATCGATGCGTAGCGCGAATCGGCCGGCACGGCCGCGACGAACACGTCGCGCTGCAGCGTGACGATCCGCAGGCCGCCGGGCAGCGGCAGCGGCGGGCGCACGTACGCGAGGTCGAGCCGGCCCGCGTCGAGCTGGTTCGCGACATCGTCCATCGGCACTTCGCGCAGGTTCAGCTCGATGCGCGGGTGTGCGGCGCGGAACGCACCGACCGTGCGCTGCAGCGTGCCCGAATAGACGGCGGACGATACGTAGCCGATCTCGATCCGGCCGAGTTCGCCGCGCTCGGCCAGCGCGGCGAGTTCGCGGCCGCGCTGCAGGTGCTCGAATGCGGCGCTTGCCTCGGCGAGATAGGCTTCGCCGGCCGCGCTCAGCGTGACCGCGCGGCGCGACCGGTGAAAGAGCCGCACGCCGAGCACGCGTTCGGCTTCCTGGATCTGCCGCGTGAGCGCGGGCGGCGCCATGTCCAGTGCTTCGGCCGCACGGGCGAAATGCAGGTGCTGCGCGACGCTCAGGAATGCGCGCACGTGACGGAATTCGAGCCGGTCCATGATTGCAATTTTCGTCAATAAAACAGCATTGGAGTATCAATGACAGGCAATACCGGGAAAGCCTAGCATACGGCTCGTTCATCCTGCTCAGGAGTTGCCGATGTCCCAGTCCTCACCGGCGTCGCGCGCGACCGCCGCCCCGCACGCGGGCGCCCGCATGCCGGCCGCCGCGACGCTTGCCGTTGCGTCGGCGACCTGTTCGCTGATCGTGCTCGATACGAACGTCGTCGCCGTGTCGCTGCCGAGCATCGCGCGCGGTTTTCACGCGAGCTTCGCCGATATCGAATGGGTCGTCAGCGCGTACATGACCGCGTTCGCCGCTTGCCTGCTGCCGGCCGGCGGCCTCGCCGACCGCTTCGGGCGCAAGCGGATGCTGGGCGCGGGGCTCGCGCTGTTTTCTCTCGCGTCGCTCGGCTGTGGCGTCGCGCCGTCGGCCGGCTGGCTGATCGCCGCGCGCGCGCTTAAGGGCGGCGGCGCCGCGCTGCTGCTGACGGCCGCGCTCGCGGTGATCGCGAACCGCTTTCCGGATGGCCGCGAACGGGCGCGCGCGTGGGCGATCTGGGGGATGTGCATGGGGATCGCGACGGCGATCGCGCCGCTCGTCGGCGGCGCGATCACGCAATGGATCGGCTGGCGCTGGGTGTTCCTGCTGAACCTGCCGGTGTGTGCGCTGCTGGCGATCGGCGCGCGCGCCGCGATCGACGAATCGCGCGATCCGCACGCGAAACGCGTGGACGCCGCCGGCAGCCTGCTGTTCGGCGCGGCGCTCGCGTGCGCGATCGCGGCGTTGATCGGCGCGCCGTCGCACGGCTGGCTGTCGGCCGCGACGCTCGGCCGGCTCGCGCTCGCCGCCGCGCTGTTTGCCGCTTTCATCGGCGCCGAGCGCTGGCAGGCGCGGCCGATGATCGATCTCGCGCTGTTCCGCCAGCCGCGCTTCGTCGGCGCCGTGCTCGCGATGTTCGGCTATGCGGCGTGCGCGCAGGTGATGATGACGTTCCTGCCGCTCTACCTGCAGAACGCGTTCGGGATGTCGGCGATCGATGCGGGCCTCGGGATGCTGCCGTTCGCGTTCGCGATGATCGCCGGGCCGTCGCTCGGCGCGGCGCTTGCCGCGCGCGTGTCGTCCGGCGGCGTGCTGGCGGGCGGGCTCGCGCTGATCGGCGCGGGCAACCTCGCGACCGCGGCGCTGACCGCCAGCGGCGACTACCGGCTCGTCGCGATCGGCATGTTCGTGACGGGATGCGGCGCCGGGATCATGAACGGCGATACGCAGAAGGCGATCATGGCGTGCGTGCCGCCGCACCGCACGGGCATGGCGTCGGGCATCAGCACGACGACGCGCTTCTCCGCGATCGTGACGGCCGTCGGCGTGCTCGGCGCGGTGCTGGCGGCGAGCACGCACGCGCGGCTCGACCGGCTGCTGTCCGCCGCGCCCGGCCTGCGCGCGTTCGCCGATGCGCCGTTCATGTCGAGCCTGCTGGCAGGCGATCTGGCGCAGGCGCTCGACCGCGTGCCGCCGTCGGCGGCCGGCGCGCTCGCACAGGCGGCGCCCGTCGCGTTCGCGAGCGGGTTTGCCGATGCGCTCACGGTGAGCGGCGTGCTCGCGCTCGTTACGTCAGTCGCTGTATACAAGTTGCTTGCGCAACCGATGCGCGATGCGTAGCGGAGCGTTTTGGGCATGCTTCGCGGTCGCCGCGCAGGGGGGCGCGCCGATCGATCCGTCAGGCTCGCGCGTTCCGTCAACCCTTCAACGCATTGCGATCGGCTTCGGCATCGTGCAGGTCGCGCGTCGCTTCGCGCAGCTTGTCCTGCTTGTCCGCGAGCTTGCGCCGGGCCTTCTCGACCTTGCGCGCGTCGCCGTGCGCCTCGGCTTCGCGCACGCGCGCCTGCGCGTCCCGCACGTCGCCACGAGCCTGTTCGACGTCGCGCTGCTTGTCCTGCACGTTGCGTTCGGCACGCGAAAGCTGGCCGGCGTCCGTGCAGTTTTCCTCGACCTGCGCGAGTGCGATCTGCTGGCGCATCAGTTGTTGCGTATTGCCGAACCGCTTCGCATGGTCGATCTGCGTCTGCAGCGCGCGGATGCGCGTCGCGCAATCCTGCGTGTCGGCGAACGCGGGAGAGTAGGCCAGCAGTACGACCGGTGCGGCCACGGCAATCAGGTAGGTTTTCATCGGCATGCCCTCGAATTCCGGATGACGCATTTCGAATGCCGTCATTGTGCATAGCGCGTTCGCCGCGAGTAAATAGGACGGGGCTTACAGCGGGCGCCGCCGCGCTGCATTCAGTGCGGCTTCGTTGTCGAGCGATGCGAACGCGTCGCGCGTGCGATGGGCGCCCCGCGCGTGCCGCCGCAGTGCGTGGCGCGACGCCGCACGGGCGAGCGCGACGTATCGGACGCAGGGGCGGCGGGCGCGTCGGCCGCCTGGATGGCCGCAACCGCTGCAACCGCCGGCAGCGCGGCCTCGGTGTCGAGCCAGCCGCGCGTCGCTTCGGCGATCAGCGCGCGCAGCCAGCGCACGCCTTCGACGCACGATCCCGATTCGTTCCACGTCATCCGGTACACGATATCGGGCGGTTCGACCGGCAGCGCGACGGCGGCGAGCGGCAGCAGCTTCGCGTAGTGCCGTGCGAGCCGGTACGTGGTGGTCAGGATCATGTCGGAGCGCACGAGCGCATGCGCGGCGAGTTCGAAGTGCGGCAGCGTGACGACGATTCGCCGCTGCAGGCCCACGCGTTCGAGCTGCCGATCGATCGCGCCGGACGCTTCGAGCCACGACGGCGTCGGGCACAGCTGCGGCGCTGCCGCGAAATCGGCGGTTGTCGTCGCGCCGCGCCGCGCGAGCGGGTGCGTCGCGCGCATCAGGCATACGACGCGGTCGTCGAACAGGTCGTCCTGCCGGAACCGCGACGAGCGGGCCGGGCGATTGTCGATCACGACGTCGAGTTCGCCGTCGGCGAGTGCGCGCTCGTCGTCGAAGCCGTCGCCGAGCGGATGGAACACGAGCTGCGCGTTCGGCGCGCGCTCGCGGAACAGCGCGACGAGCTTCGGCACGAACAGCACGTTCAGATAGTCGGGGCAGCCGATCCGGTAGGTGCGCACCGACGTGCGCGCGTCGAACGTCGGTTGCTGGATGCGGATGAAGTCGATCACGCGCAGCGCGTTGCGCAGCGGTTCGATCAGCCGCGCGCCGAACTCGGTCGGCACCATCCCGTAGCGGCTGCGCACGAGCAGCGGATCGCCGAGCAGCGTGCGCAGGCGCTTGAGCGCGGCGCTCGTCGCCGGCTGCGACATGTTCAGGCGCACGGCCGCACGCGACACGGTGCGCTCGGTCAGCAGCACGAGCAGGATGCGCATCAGCCGTGCATCCAGTACGTCGAGCACGTCCGTGGCGGCGGACGCGTCGCGGGGCGGGGCGTTCGGGGCTAGCGGGTCCCGCATGCCGATACGCCTCCCGGCGACGCAGAGCCCGAGCGCGAGCGCGACGCGGCAGTCGGCCGGCAGCCCGTCATTTTGCGAAGGTTCCCGGCCAGCCGACGATCCGCTTCGGACGCGGCGGCGCATACGTGCGGACCTTCGACGTCTTCAGCTTCAGGCGCACCAGCGACTCGGCGAGCGTGACCGCGACCGCGGCCGATACGCCGTCGACGACCGGCACGCCCGTGCATTCCTCGATCTGCCGGTCGAGGCCGGCCATTCCGCCGCAGCCGGGGCAGATAACTTGCCACGGCGAACCGCCCGCGAAGACCTCCGTCCACATCTTCACGCCGGTCATCGGCTTGCCGATCGACATCGCGCGATGGCCGCCGGTGCGGCTGAACATCCACGCGGCGAGCGACAGCGTCGTGACGAGGATCACCGGGCCGGCGAGCCCCTCGTACTTGCGGACCATTTCCATCCCGTACGTGAGGATGCCGATCTGCACGAGCCAGATCGCGACGAACGTGATCCAGCCGAGCGTCGACAGCCCGAAGATCGCGTTCTGGTCGAATGCGGCGAGGCCCGGCCAGATCGTGGTGAGCAGCACGCGCAGCACGACGGACGCGAGATAGGTCTGGATACCGAACCATGCGATCGCGATCACCGCGCGGATCATCGCGGGCAGCAGCGCGCCGTAGATACCGAAGCTCATCCGGCTGATCACCGGGAACGGCACGCCGGTCTTCTGGCCCGTGTAGCCGGTGAGGTTCATGAAGCAGTACACGAGCACCGCGCCGATCGCGAGCGACGCGAGCATCTGCCAGCCCGACAGGCCGAGCGCGAACAGCCCGATCGCGAACGAGTAGTTCGCGATGTTGTGCACGTCGTTGGTCCACAGCGCAAAGGTGCCGTAGCGGCCCCAGGTCCGGCCCTCGGCCTGGGTCGGCGCGAGGTCGGGGTTGTGCAGCCGCAGGCTCGGCGCGGGGTCGCGCGTGGCCGTGTCGATTCGATGCGATGCGTCGTCCGCGCCGGGCATGGGGCCCGGGCGGTGAGTGGCTTCCAGTCGCACGCCGTTGTCTCCTTCCATGTGCGGGGCGCGAAACCGGCAGCGTGTACACGCTGCGCCGGCCGGCCGCCGTGGACCTTATGTCCCGGATTTGTTCGCGAGTATGGGCGGCTAGCGCGATGATGGGAAATTAAATATTCGGCTGGGCGTCATTTGAAAAATGAATGGAATGGCGTCGGCAGTGGTGGCCGGGCGCGGCATGCGAATTGCTCGTCAGCGGACTCCATCCACATCGACATCAGCGGAGGTGTCATGCAGCGATATTCATTTCGTCATGTATCGCGAGCCGTCTTCGCCGGCATCCTGATCGCGGGCCTTGCGGCAGGCGCGGGTTGCCAGAAGAAGAGCGATAGCGGCGGGGCGAGTTCCGAGTCGGGCGCAACGAGCGGCATGTCGGCCGCGCCGTCCACCGCACCGTCGGGCATGCCGGGCAGCGGAGCGGCCGGAAGCGCCGCGAGCATGCCGGGCGCGGCTTCCGCGCCGGGCGGCGCGAGCGGCGGCTGACGGGCGGCTGAACGACTGGGAGGACGGCGCGCAAGCCGCGCGCAAGTGCGCCGTTCGCGGATCGAGTGCCGTGCGGGCTTCGCACGTGCGCCGGGTGGCGCGCGTGTGTGCGGCCGTGCGCATGAAAGATTTGCAAGGACCGTTGTAGCGATTCCAGGACCGGCGGCGCCGGCTCGAGCCGGCGCGCGCCGGCCGGACAGGAGGTGCGATGCAGAATGCGGAATCGAACGCCGACCCGCAAAAGCAGCGGGAACAGATCGAGAAGAGCCCGGTAAAGACGCCGGCGGCCGGCGACATGCCCGACGCGGCGACCCAGGCCGCCGAGGTGGCGCGGCGCCCGCTGACGCCGGAGGCGGTCGCGGGGAAAATGCCGACCGGCCTGCCGCCGATCGACGTCGGCGCGCACGCGGTCGACAGCGGAGACCCCGTGCGGCGCGCGGCCGGCCGGATCGTCACGCTCGACAACGCGAACATGGCGACGACCGACAACACGGTCGACGTCGACGGCAAGGGCATGGAAGCGGCCGCGGGCGCATCGGAGTGGCACGACAACGTGATCTATTCGAATGCGTCGCTCGCCGACGCGGTCGATACGCCCGACGAAGGGCTCGGCGGGATCGAGAGCCGCCCGTCCGGCAACCTGCCGCAGATCGCGACGCGGCCGGGCTGGCGCGTGCGCCATGTCGGCGATGTCGATATCGCTGTCGAGCACGGCACCGGCACGCGCGCCGAGCATGTGATCCGTTTCGAGCGGGGCGACTGACGCCGAAGCTGGAGATCATCCGGCGGCCGGCGCAACCGCACCGGCCGCCGCGACCGTTTGGAGCCCTTACTGCGGGCCCAGCTCCAGTGCCGACGTATCGGCGTCGTTGCCCTGTGCAACGAGCACGTGAATGTCGTTCGGCGTCACGTCGCCGATTCCGCCCGACGGAATCGTCAAGAGCAGCCAGTCGGCGTTGTTGTTGATGGTGACCGGCGCGGTCTTGAGGATCGGTGCTTTGCTGCCGGCCGTCGTGACGATCACCTGATAACTGCCGCCATTGAGGTAGATCGAATCCTGCGTCGATGCCGGTACCGCGTTCTGGTAGGCCGCGCCCGCCAGCGTCGGGCTTTGCGTCGAGATGTCGGTGCCGGGCGGAACGACATAGACGTCGACGTTCTGCGCGTTCGGCGACGCATTGAAGCTGCGCACGCGCGCCTTGTCCGACAGCAGGCCCTTGTTGTACGGATCGTCGATGACGGAAATCGCCGACGATTTGCTCGGCAGCGCGATCGTCGTGTAGTGATGGCCGTTCGCCGCGCTGAACGATTGCGCGGCGATGGTCGTCGTCGTGCCAGAGATGTCGTAGCTCGCGTTCTGCGTGCCCGAGTCGATGTCGTGATAGCGCGTCACGCCCTTGTACGCGACGCCCGACTGGTCGATCTTCGCGTTCAGGTAGTAGTCGAGGTTCGGCCCGGCCGGTACCGCGTTGATGAAGCGCGCCTGCGGCTTCGAGATGCCGAGTTCGGTGCCGACGTCGTTGCCGTCGCCGCCGCACGCCGCGAGCACGGAAATGACTGAGCACAGGGCCACCAGTGTTCGTATTGATTTCATGTCGTCCTCTCGTTCAGGGAACCTGCTGGCGATGCGGGAACGCCGCGCTGGTTCGCGCGGTGCGCAGCGCAGGTTGGGTGAAGGATGCTGTCCGCCGGGGAGACGGGCGCGTGGATGGCGCAAGCGATGTGCCTGCGCGGTCGACGGAGGCGGGAAACCCGCGCCCGCGCGCGTGGGGTGGCGGCGCGGGCGCGAAACGAGGAGGGCGTGTGGCGAACGAGCCTGACGCGGGCGGGTGTAAAAAAGACAGCGTTGCGGCAGGCGACGCGATGCGTCAGCGGTTCACGAGCTTTGCCGGATACGCGAGCGCGAGTGCGCAGCCGACCAGCATGCACGCGGCGAAGCCATACAGCCCCGCGCTTTGCGAATGGAACGTGTCGCGCAGCCAGCCGATGAAGTAGGTGCTGCCGAACCCGCCGAGGTTCGCGATCGAGCACGCGAACGCGATCCCGCCGGCCGCGGCGGAGCCCTTCAGGAACGTGGACGGCAACGCCCAGACGACCGGCATCGCGGCGGCCGCGCCCGCGTTGATCAGCGAAAACAGCAATACCGTTCCGAGCGTGCCGTGCGACGACGAGGCCGCGATCGCCAGCGCGACGGCCGACACCATGAACGGTACGACGATATGCCAGCGGCGTTCGCGCGCACGATCCGAACTCGCGCCGCAATACAGCGTGGCGAGCACGGCCGCGGCATTCGGGATCACCATCAGCCAGCCGATGTGATACGCGTCCTTCACGCCGGTGTCGCGCAGGATCGTCGGTAGCCAGAAGCTCACCGCATACAGGCCGAGCAGCACGCACAGGTCGATCAGGCCGAGCGCCCATACCTTCGGATCGGAGAAGGCCTTGCCGAGCGCATGGCTCTTGTTGCCGGACGGATCCGCGTCGAGATTCGTGCGCAGCACTCGCTTTTCGTCCGCGCTCAGCCATTGCGCGGATTCGATGCCGTTGGGCAGCCAGCGCAGCACCGCGAAGCCGAGCAGCACCGACGGCAGCGCTTCGAGCAGGAACAGCCACTGCCAGCCGCCGAGCCCGTGCGTGCCGTCGAACGCGCGCATGATCCAGCCGGAGATCGGGCTGCCGATCATGCTCGACAGCGGCAGGCCGACCATGAACAGCGCGACGATCCGCGCGCGGCGCGCATCGGGATACCACTGCGTCAGGTACAGCAGCACGCCCGGCAGGAAGCCGGCTTCGGCGGCGCCGAGCAGGAAGCGCACGACGTAGAACTGCATCGGCGTGTGCACGAACATCGTCGCACCCGACAGCAGGCCCCACGTGATCATGATCCGCGCGATCCACAGCTTCGCGCCGACGCGCTGCAGCACCAGGTTGCTTGGGACTTCGAACAGGATGTAACCGGCGAAGAACAGGCCGGCGCCGAGCCCGTACACGGTATCGCTGAACTTCAGTGCGTCGAGCATCTGGAGTTTCGCGAGCCCGATGTTGATGCGGTCGAGATAGGCCGCGAAGTAGCACAGGCAGAAGAGGGTGATCAGGCGCAGCGTGACCTTGCGATAGAGATTGCCGTGGAGCGCGTCGTCGGGGGAAGCGGCGGCGCTCGGGTGTGCGGTAGACATGGGATTGCCCCTGTTCGAGTGTGACGGATGAATGGGTGGCCGATCGACGCGGGAGGACATTTCGCCGCGCGCTGGAGTCTGTATATCACGGCAATTAAATAGCGTACACACTAGAAAATACCGAATCGCACAGGCATGAATCCGGCCGCTTGGAGGTAAGCGTTTGCGTGAGAAAAACCGCGCCTTTGATAGGGCTCTGGACGATCGAAAACGCGTGTTGAAATGGCCTGGGAGCGCGCGAAAGCATGCACAAAATTCGTGCGTATGCGCTCAAAAGTGAAGTGTGTACGCGAAAGCTTGTCGCAGCGCGCAAATGCAAGTGAGGCAGCAGGCTCGGACGCACGGGGCGACCGTTCGGCGACGGTATCGGCCGGTGATCCGCCGTTGTCAGGCGATCGTCAGGCGCGATGCGTGCCGGGTGCCGCGAATCCTGATGCACCGCAATGAAGCGGCCGCCCGGCCGCCGGCTGTGCCGAATTGAGGGTGTACACTGCTTGTCTTTCACTTGCATGCGGCACTGGCCTTCACTTTCATGGCGTCTTCCAAGGATTCCTACGACTTTCACGACCAGGTCGGACATCTGCTGCGCCGCGCGTATCAGCGGCACGTGTCGATCTTCCAGGAAGCGATCCCCGATTCGGATCTCACGGCCGCGCAGTTCGTGACGCTGTGCGCGGTCAAGGAACGCCAGGCGTGCTCGCTGAACGACATCGTCAAGGCGACCGCGATCGACCAGGCGACGATCCGCGGCGTCGTCGAGCGCCTGAAGACGCGTGCGCTGATCGAGGTGCTGCCCGACCCGAACGACGGCCGCAAGCTGATCGTGCGCGCGACCGCGACCGGCCTCGCGCTGATCGACCGCACGGTGCCGTTCGCGAGGCAGGTGACGGAGCGCACGTATGGCGCGCTCAATCCGGGCGAACGGGTCGCGCTGCAGTTCCTGCTGCGCAAGATGATGGAAGAAGACGGCGAAGCGTGATGCGCACGCGAGGCGCCGGCCGGGCCTATGCCGCGCCGGCGGTTGCGGGCGCAGCGGCGTCGTCGGCACTCATCAGCCGGCCGGCCTCGCGCAGCGCGGCTCGCACCGCTTCGGGCGTAAACGGCGGCGCGTAGAACCGCACGCCGGTCGCATCGAACAACGCGTTCGCGACCGCGGCAGGGCCCGGCACCGACGCCGATTCGCCCGCGCCGAGCGGCGGCTCGCCTTGCCTCGGCATCAGCACGACATCGACGTCCGGCACTTCCGCGAACGTCAGGATCGGATAGCTCGCCCATTCGCGCGACGCGACCTTGCCGTCCGCGAACCGCACGCGCTCCTTCAGCGTGCGGCTCAATACCTGGATCACGTTGCCGTGGATCTGGTGGCGCACGCCATCCGGGTTGATCATCGTGCCGGTGTCCTGGCCGACCGTCACGCGTTCGATGCGTATCTCGCCCGACACGCGATCGACGCTCAGGTCGACGATCCATGCCGACCACGCCGCGCCGAAACCGGGGAAGCGGCTGTGCACGTAGCGCGCATACGCGACGCCGCGGCCGCGCGCGAGCCGCGCGCCGTTGCGTTCGCGATGCGTGTCCGTCGTGCGCGGCGTCCAGCCCGCGCGGTCGGCCACGGCCTGCAGCAGTTCGGTCGCGCGCGTGTCCTGCAGATGGCGCAGCCGGAACGCGAGCGGATCGACCCCCGTCAACGCCGCGCATTCGTCGACGAACGCATCGTGCGCGAACGAGTTCGGCAACGCCGACACGCCCCGCAGCCACGACGCGCGCACGAGCGGCGCGAGATCCTCGCAGACGAAGCGGCGATGCGGGCTCGCGTACGGCGACACGGCCGTGCGGTCGCCCATCTCGAACACGCGCGGCTCGGGCGCGATCGCGCCGGTCAGCAAGGCCGCGAGCAGCGGCGCGTCGTTCGACGGATAGCGCGTCGTGAAGTCGTAGCCGAGCAGGCGGCCGTCGCGCGTGACGGTGCCGGTCACCTGCATCAACTGGCCCGCGCCTTTCGGTTCCCACAGATGTTCGTCCGCGCGCGACAACTGCACGCGCACCGGGCGGCCGACCGCGCGCGACAGCAGAAGCGCGTCGCCGCACACGTCGTCCGCGCCGTTGCGGCCGTAGCAGCCGGCCGCTTCCATTCGCACGACGTCGAAATCGGCTTCGTCGCGCGCGACGAGCGTCGCGAGGTCGTAGCGCAGCGACACCGGATTCTGCGTGCCGGACCACACGGTGATCCGGCCGTCGCCCGGTTCCCGGTAGTCGGCAAGCGCGCATGACGGGCCGATCGAGCCGTGCATCTGGAACGGCCACGCATAGGTGCGCGACAGCGTGATCGTGCCGGGCTGCGCGCGCGCCGCGTCGACATCGCCTTCGTCGAGCAGCACGCGGCGCCTGGCCGGCGCGGCGGCGATCGCGGCGGCCGGCTCGTCGAGCGGCGGCAGCGCGGCATGCGGCCGCCACGTCACGCGCAACTGGCGAGCCGCGCGGATCGCATGTTCCTCGCGTTCGGCAACCACGCCGACGAAATCGCCGATCGAGACGACGGCCACCAGCCCCGGCACGTCGGCGACCGACGCGCGATCGACGTCGACGAGCGAGGTGCCGACGAACGGGCCGCTGTCGTGGCCCGCATACGGCGGCCGCACGACACGGCCGTGCAGCATGCCCGGCACGCGCATGTCGTGCACGAACGTGAGCTGGCCGGTCGCTTTCGCGGGCAGGTCGACGCGCGGCGACGACTTGCCGACGATCCGGTACAGCACGGGATCCTTCGTGCGCGTGTTCAGGTCCAGCGTCAGCGCGATGCGATGCGCGGCGACGAGCGCTGCAAAACTCGCCGTTTGCCCGTTCGCCGAAATGGTCCCGTCGTCGATAACCAGCCGCGCCACGTCGACACCGAACCGCTCGGCGGCGAGCGCCAGCAGTGCGTGGCGAGCCTGCGCGGCCGCGCAGCGCAGCGGCGTCGCGGAAATCTGGATCGTTGCGCTCGCGATGGTCGGGCCCTGGTTCGGTGTCGCGGCCGTGTCGCCGAGCACCATCGTCACGCGCGCGGCCGGCACGTCGAGTTCCTCGGCGACGATCTGTGCGAGCGACGTGCGGATGCCGGTGCCGAGATCGACGTGTCCGTTGAACGCGAGGATGCGGCCATCGTCGAGAATCGCGACGAAGACTTCGGGCAGCGCCGGCACGTAGGACGACAGGCTGCCCGGCTGGCCGGGCGCCGGCTTGACGGGCGGCGCGGGCGGGCGGATCACGGTCAGGCAGCCGTCGCGCACGAGCAATTCGGAACGGTTCACGGGGAAGGTGTCCTGTCGGGAGCGGCGCGGCCGGCGACGGTTGTGTCGGAGAGGGTTCGGGCGGCGCGCGTCAGGCCAATCTAGGCCGCCAAAAGCGCAGCGTCAATCGCGGGCGACGCATGCGCCGCCCGCGATCCGTCGCGATTCAGCGCGCGTGTGCGTGCACGGCGTCGATTGCCGCGATCGCGTCGTCGAGCGGCATCACGGCCGCGTATTTCTGCTGCATGTCGAACAGGTTCGCGTCGTGCGGCGCGATCGCGCGATCGCCGACGCAATCGGCGAGCACGAGCGGACGGAACCCGTGCGACATCGCATCGACCACGCTGGCGCGCACGCAGCCGCTCGTCACGGCGCCGGCGACGAGCAGCGTCTGCACCGCGCGCTGCGCGAGCCAGGGGCTGAGCTGCGTGCCGAAGAACGCCGACGGCACGGTCTTGCGCACGACGAGTTCGCCGGCCGCGGGCGTGAGCTCGGGCACGATCGCGCTGTTCGGATGGTGCTCGGTCAGCGTCGCCATGCCGGGTACCTTCAGCGAGAACACGTTGTCGTCGCTGCCGTCGTCCGCATACACGATGCGGCTGTGCGCGACGGGCCAGCCGCGTTCGCGCGCGAGCGCAAGCGCGTGCGTCGTGCGCGCGATCGCCGGTGCGATGTTGCCGCCGCCGAACGTCGCGGGATCGGCGAAGCCGACCACGAAGTCGACGATCAGCAGGCCGATGTTGCCGTGCGGCGGCAGCGGCGTGCCGAAACCCTGCTGGCGATAGACGTTCGCTTCGGCGTGGCGGGAAAGATCGTTCATGGTGTCGGGCGCTCGTCGGTCACGCGGGTTGATCGGTCACGCGGCCGTCGCGCACGACGGTTGCGCCGTCGAGTTCGACCGTGCAGCGGCGCAGCGGGATGTCGATGTGGCAGGTGGTCGTGCGGTTGCCGCCGCCTTCGTTGTTCGGCCCGAGCGAGAACAGGAAGTTGCCCTCGAACGCGCGCGCGTCCATCCCGATCGTCGCCTCGCGGTCGTACAGCCCGAGCGTCGACCAGCGCGCGCGCGGCTGCAGCCCCCAGCCGATATGCGAGATCGCATAACCTTCGGGGTCGGCGAAGGTCTCCATGTAGTCGCGCAGCAGGTCGGCGTCGACGCCGCCTTCGATGCGCGTTGCGTAACCGCCTTCGACGGTCAGCGCGATCGGCTCGCTTACGTAGTGCTTCTGCGGCAGCAGGATGTCGCCGCGATCGATCACGATCGTGCCGCGCGCGGTGCGGTCGTTCGGGTAGGTCAGCGCGAAGCCGCTCGGCCAGTGATCCCAGCGGCCGGGCGCGTCGACGAAGCCGTATTCGGCGGTCGGCGGGAAGTCGCCGAGCGGGCAGGTGAGCGCGGTGCCGGCCGCCGACGTCACGCGCATCTCGCGGGCGGCGGCGATGTGCTTCGCGGCGGCGAGCACGCGCGTGCGGTCGGCCGGCGTCGGCACCATCCGCACGAGCACTTCGGGCGGCTCGACCGCGAGCAGGATCTTCGTGCCCGACTTCAGGATCTCGTGCTGCTCTGGCGAGAACAGCAGCGTCATCAGGTCGAGCACGAGGTCGCTCTCGCGCAGCGCGGCGATCGCGGCCTTGTTGCCGGTCAGCGGCGTCGTGCCGAGATACGCGAGCGGGTCGCGGCTGAACGCTTTCTCGCCGTTCACCGGCGGCAGGTCGAGCCGGTTGACGATCGCGCCCATCGATTGCGTCGCGATCAGCGCGCACGACAGCGTCTGCGGGTGGGTGGCCGCGCTCGTCAGGATCGTGACGGTCTGGCCCGGTTCGAGGCGCGACAGCGTGAGCACCTGCTTCCACGCGTCGATCAGTTGGGTGTCGCTGACTGGCATCGTCGGCTCCGGTAAGGGCGTGAGGGAAAAAGGGGATCAGGCCGCGAGCGGCGCGCCGAGAAAGCTGCCGAACGCCGCGTAGAAGCCCGGCGCGTTGTCCCACGGGATCATGTGGCCGGCGTCGGGCACGCGCACATGCCGCATCGACGGCATCGCGCGCTGCAGTTCCGCGACATCGTCGTCGCGCACCACGTCGCCGCGTTCGGCCGTGATCAGCAGCGATGGCACGGCCAGTTGTGCGGCGTCCGCGTGGAAATCGTCGGTATGGAATCCTTCATGGCTCGCGCGTACCGCGCGCTCGTCGCAGGTATGCAGCCACTCGGCGCGCAACTGGAGTTCGGCATCGGTCCAGGTCGGGCAGAACGCGCGCATGCCTTCGGCGTCGGTGCCGGCGCGCGCGAGCGCCATCGAGTCGATGTACCACGGCAGCTTGCCCGGATAGTCGCGGCGGTTCGGGCCCGACACGGGCGGATCGACGAGCACGACGGATGCGAGCCCGCGGATGCCGCGCCGCGCCGCGCGCGCGGCGATCCGCGCGCCCATCGAATGGCCGACGAGGCTCGTGCGCGGCAGGCCGAGCGCGGCGACGAGCGCCGCGATGTCGTCGGCCTGCGCATCGAGGCTGTAGTCGAGCGACGGCGATGCTTCCGACAGCCCGCGGCCGCGCACGTCGAGCACATAGGTGTCGAATGCCGCGCCGAATGTCTCACCGACGAAACCCCAGGTGATCGCGGGGCTCGTGATGCCGGGGATCAGCACGATCGCAGGGCGCGATGCGCGGGCGCCGGTCGCGCCGCCGTAGCGCAGGTAGTGCTGGCGGATGCCGTTCGCGCGGATGTTCGCGCCGTACAGGAAAGTCGAGGGCATGAATGGACTCCGTCGGAAGGGCAGCGTTCAGTACGCGCCGGACAGCAGCGCGCCGGCGCCGGGCACGACCGGCTCGAGGTCGAGCTCGCGCAGCATCGCGTAGGTGGTCGCGATCGCGGCCGTGATCACCGGCTTGCCCGTCATCGCCTCGACCTTCGCGACGGCCGGCAGCGACGGCATCTGCACGCACGCGGACAGCACGATCGCGTCGGCGTCCTGGTACGGCAGCGTTTTCACGATGTCGGGCAGGCGCGCCGGATCGTGACGGCCGACGTCGAGGTTGTCGGGAATTTCCAGCGCGCGGTAGCCGAGCACTTCGAAGCCTTCGTTGCGGATGTAGTCGACCACGAGTTCGGTCAGCGGCAACATGTACGGCGCGACGACGACGATGCGCTTCGCGCCGATCACCTTCAGCGCGTCGACGAGCGCACCCGCGCTCGTCAGCACCGGCGCCTGCGCGCCGTTGTCGGCCGTGTGCTTCGTCAGGCGCGCCTGCGACACGCGGTGATAACCGTGCCCCATCGCCATGATCGCGACGAGGCACGCATAGCCGAGCACGTCGACGCGCGCGTCGCTCAGTTCGACCGCGCAGCGGTCGGATTCGGCGTCCATTGCCGCCAGCTCCTCCTTGACGACCTTCTTCATCCGCATCCGGCTCGAGTGATACGTGAAGCGCTCGGGGCGGATCGTTTCGCGCAACCGCAGCATCGCGGGGATCTCGGTTTCCATCGTCGTGTTGGAACTCGGCACGATCTGGCCGATGCGGTAGGTCTTGCTCATGACGGGAGGCTCCGTGTCGGTAAGGGTGAGGCGGCACGCTGGCGCGAGATCGCCGGATTTCGAGCAAAGTCTAGTGTGTACATTTGAAAATGGCAATGTATCAAAATGATGCTAGGCACGTGTTGAGCGTTTGAGTACGTGGATATTCGAGTAATTATCAGTATTTTCCCGAATGTGATTGCAGCGATCAACAATCAGCTTGTCCTGAATAAATTGAGTGTGTACGCTAAATAAACGCCATTCAATCCGCCCGTTCTCGCGCCGCGTCAGGCGACGGGCCCACGATCAGGAGATCCGCATGAGCACACCCCGTATCGCAATCATCGGCGCCGGTCTCGGCGGCACGGCCGCCGCGGCGCTGCTTCAGCGCGGCGGCTACGACGTCGCGCTGTACGAGCAGGCGCCGGCGTTCTCGCGCCTCGGCGCGGGCATCCACCTCGGCCCGAACGTGATGAAGATCATGCGGCGCATCGGCTGCGAGGACGCGCTGAACACGATGGGTTCGCATCCGGATTTCTGGTACAGCCGCGACTGGCGGACGGCCGACGTGCTCGCGCAGATCCCGCTCGGCGACTACGCGCGCAAGACCTACGGCGCGAGCTACCTGACCGTGCATCGCGGCGATTTCCACGCATTGATGACGCAGGCGGTGACGCCCGGCACGATCCGCTTCGGCAAGCGGCTCGCGGCGGTGGAGGACACCGGCGACGCGGTGCGCCTGACGTTCTCCGACGGCAGCGTCGAGACGGCCGACATCGTGATCGGCGCGGACGGCGTGAATTCGCGGATCCGCGAGCACCTGCTCGGCGCGGAGCCGCCGCGCTACACGGGTTATGTCGCGCACCGCGCGGTGTTCCCGGCATCGCTGCTCGGCAACAAGCCGTACGACATGTGCGTGAAGTGGTGGTCGGAGGATCGCCACATGATGGTCTACTACGTGACCGAGAAGCGCGACGAGTATTACTACGTGACCGGCGTGCCGCAGGCCGAATGGCCCGAAGGCGTGTCGATGGTCGACAGCAGCCGCGACGAGATGCGCGACGCGTTCGCGGGTTTCCACGCTGACATCCAGCACCTGATCGACGTGTCGCCGTCGATCACCAAGTGGCCGCTGCTCGAACGCGATCCGCTGCCGCTGTGGAGCCGCGGCCGGCTCGTGCTGCTCGGCGACGCATGCCATCCGATGAAGCCGCACATGGCGCAGGGCGCGGCGATGGCGATCGAGGATGCGGCGATGCTCGCGCGCTGTCTCGACGAGGTTGGCGCGAGCGACTACGCGGGCGCGTTCGCGCTGTACGAGGCGAATCGCGCAGCGCGCGCGTCGAAGGTGCAGCTCGTGTCGCACAACAACACGTGGCTGCGCACGAACGAGGATCCGTCCTGGGTGTTCGGCTACGACGTGTTCGACGTGCCGCTCGTCTCGCCGTCGCGCAACAACGTGGCGGCCGCGGCCTGACGCGCACGCGATTCCCGCGCCGGCCGGCGCTTCGCCATCGCGGGGATCGATGCGCCGGAACCCGTGTTTTTCGGCGTGTTATATGTCGTCAGGCGTGCGCCGGCGGGTGCCGGCCAGCGGCAGTGCCCGCCGCCGGCCGGCCCTCGGCCCGCACGCCGCATTCCGGATCCATTCATGTCCCATCCCGCTTCCCGGCCGCAGCCGCTGGCGTTTCGCGTGAACGGCACGCCGCACACCTTCGACGATGCCGCGCCCGACGCGCCGCTGCTGCTGGTCCTGCGCAACGACTGCGCGCTCAACGGCCCGAAATACGGCTGCGGGCTCGGGCAGTGCGGCGCGTGCACGGTGCTCGTCGACGGGCAGGCGACGCGTTCGTGCGTGGTGCCGGCCGCCGCCGCAAGCGGGCGCGACGTCACGACGCTGGAAGGGCTCGGGTCGCGCGACGCGCCGCATCCGATCCAGCGCGCGTTCATCGACGAGCAGGCCGCGCAATGCGGTTATTGCCTGAACGGGATGATCATGAGCACGAAGGCGCTGCTCGACCGCAACCCCGCGCCGGACGATGCGGCGATCCGCGATGCGCTGCGTTTCAACCTGTGCCGCTGCGGCACGCACCTGGAGATCATCCGGGCCGTGCATCGCGCCGCACGCTATCTGCAGGACGGCGATGAAGCATGACCTGAGCCCGCCGGTCGAGCAGGAGCGCGTGACGACGCACGAGCCGCGCGACGAAGGCACCGCCGACGTATCGAATACGCATCGCGCACGCTACGAATGGCCGGTCGGCGATACGCGCACGCACGCATCGCTCGATGTCGAAACGCGGACCGCGCCCGACGGGCGGATGACGAGCTGGCGCTATCGCGCGCAGGCCTCCGGTGCGGTAGCGGACGATCTTAGCGGTTCGACGGCCGAGGGCACGGATGCCGGCCCTGCGGCGCCGTTCGTCTACCGGCACGCGCAGACGTCGATCGAATTGGCCGACGCCGATCGCGCAATTCCCGGCCATGCGCACGTGTTCGCCCGCGAATCCTTCGTCGACGAACTCGCGGGCGCGTTGCGACGCGACCCGGTCGCGTTGCGCCTGCAGCATCTCGATGCAGAGCGGGATGCGGGGCCGCGCGAGATTATCCGGATGGTCAGCGAACGCGCCGCATGGGGCGCACCGGTCGCGGCCGACGCGAGCGCGCGTTCGCGCGTCAGCGGTCGCGGCTTCGCATTCGACGGCGCCGGCGTGCGTGCCATGCCGTCCGGCGACGAACCACCGGCAGCAGATTCCGCACGTGATGGCGACACGCGCTGGTCCGCATGGATCGTCGATCTCGATGTCGACCGCGCGACGGGCGATGTCGCGGTGCGGCGCGTCGTGGCCGGACAAGGTGCGGGCAAACCGGGCGACGCATCGATGGCCGGTTTGCCTGCATGGCAGATCGAGGCGGCGATTTCGCGCGTGATGGGCGCGCGGTTGTCCGCGCGGCCTGCGCATGACGAGACCGATACCGGTGCGCAGCCGGACGCGATCGCGCATGAACTGGCTGCGTTCGACGACGCGACGCATCGCGCGCACGGCGAGTTGTCCGCGTACGATGCACGCCGGATCGAACAGGCGGCGGCACCGGCCGCAGCGGCGATCGCGAACGCGCTGTACGACGCGACGGGCGTGCGTTTTCGGGCACCGCCGTTCGATGCCGAGCGCATTCGCGCGGCCCTCGCGCAGCCGGCGCCGGTCGATTCCGGCGACGGGCTGCATGTCGCGCCGCGTCGCGCCTCGCGCTGGCGCCGCTGGCTGGCCGGCGGCGGCGCGGGCGGTGTGGTCGGCGGGCTGATCGGGCTCGCGTGCGCGATCCTGCCGGGGCCCGCGCCGATCGCACCGGTCGCACCCGGCGGCGCGGACAGCGCGATGTGGAGCGCGGCGACGCTCGAGCGCGGCCGCCAGGTCGCACTCGCCGGAGATTGCGCGGTATGCCACACCGCGCCCGGCGGCGCGACCAACGCGGGCGGGCTCGCGCTCGATACGCCGTTCGGCACGATCTACACGACGAACCTCACGCCCGATCCGGAAACCGGCATCGGCACGTGGTCGTATCCGGCCTTCGCGCGCGCGATGCGCGAAGGCGTCTCGCGCGACGGCACGCACCTGTACCCGGCGTTTCCGTACACGGCGTTCGCGAAGCTGAGCGAGCCGGACCTGCTCGCGCTCTATGCGTACCTGATGTCGCAGCCGCCGGTGAAGCACGTGCCGCCGAAGACGAAGCTGCCGTTCCCGCTCGACCGGCGGCGGCTCGTCGCCGGCTGGAACTGGCTGTTTCACGACGCGCGGCCGTTCGCGCCGGACCCGGCACGCTCCGCGATGTGGAATCGCGGCAAGTATCTGGTCGATGGCGCCGGGCACTGCGGCGCGTGCCACACGCCGCGCAATGCGCTGGGCGCGGAGAAGGGCGGCTTCGCGTACCTGTCGGGCGGCGAAGCGGAAGGATGGGTCGCGCCACCGCTCGTCGCGTCGCCGGCCGCACCGGTGCCGTGGACCGAAGGCGCACTGTTCGACTATCTGCGCACGGGTTTCTCCGCGCAGCACGGCGTCGCGGCCGGGCCGATGGCGCCCGTCGTCGCGGGGCTTGCATCGCTGCCCGAGCCGGACGTACGGGCGATCGCGCACTACCTTGCGTCGCTGTCGCCACCCGTCGACGCCGCGGTGGCCGCAGGCGCGGCCATCCGTCAGGCACGCGGTGCGGAAACCGTCGCGACGCTCGGCCTCGAGAACGGCCGCCGCGCGTTCGACGCGGCGTGCGCGGTCTGTCACGCGGAGTCTGGCGGCGTCGGGCATTTCGGCGTGCGCCCGCTGATGGGGCTCAACACGAGCGTCAGCCAGGCGACGCCGGACAACCTGCTGCGCGTGCTGCACCACGGGATCGACCGGCCGGCCACCGACCAGCTTGGTTATATGCCGGGCTTCGGCGACGCGTTCGACGACCGGCAGATGGCCGAGCTCGCCGCGTACATTCGCGCGCGCTATGCGCCGGGGCAGCCGGCGTGGCGGAACCTGGCGGACGCATCGGCGAGGATCAGGCAGGAGGGCGTGCATTGACAGGCGCACGGGCGTGAGCGCCCGAAACGACGCACCGGCAGGGCAAAACTACTCACGGGATGAAAACGGGCGCGGTGCCGGGCTGTAAATCTTGCCTGCACTTGCGATCGTTTAACCATTCGAAACAATGTGTTCACTGAAAAGGGCATGATCTCCGGCGATCGGACAGGCATACTGTCGCCTATGTCGTTCAATGCACGTCGGGCCGACGTGTGCCTGCCCTCATGTCCATGTCAGTTTCTTTTCGAACCCTGCGATGGTTGACCGTCGCGGCTGCCGCATGCTTGCTTGCCGCGTGTTCAACCGCTTCCGACGTGACCGCGACGTCGAACCCGAACGTATTCACCGTGACGACGCGCACGGTCGGCGTGTCGACGACGTGGGCCGACGCCCATGAGAAGGCCGTCAACGAAGCCACCAACTACTGCACGCAGCGCGGGATGCGCGCGAGCATGAAGCAGGAATCGCTGACCGGCGGCCGCCGCGTCGATGCACGCTCCGAACTCGCGTTCGAGTGCCATCCGACCTTCGAGACGGCATCGAACCCGCGCGGTTGAACGACACGCGGCATGGCCGCGCGACCGCCGCCTGAAGCGGCACCTGCGTTTCTGTTCCCCCGTATGCAATCCGACCCGCGATACGCGCAAGCGCATCGCGGGTCGGCGCACGTCCGGCGTAACCTGCGCAGGCTACGCCGGCTGCGCCTCGTACAGCTTCACGCACGCGGAGAAGTCGAGCGCGCCGAGCCCCTGCTGGCTCATCGACTGATAAAGCTGCTGCGCGAGCGCGCCCATCCACACCGGTTGGTGCGCGCTTCGTGCGGCTTCGGTCGCGAGCCCAAGATCCTTCAGCATCAGGTTCGCCGCGAAACCGCCCGCATAACCGCGCGCGGCCGGCGCCGTGTCGTTCACGCCCGGATACGGGTTGTATGTGTCCGAGCTCCAGCAGCGGCCTGTCGACGTGTTGATGATACCGGCCAGCACGGCCGGCTCGATGCCGAGCGCGGCGCCGAGCGCCATCGCTTCCGACACGCCCATCATCGAGATCCCGAGCAGCAGGTTGTTGCAGATCTTTGCGATCTGCCCGGTGCCCGTGCCGCCGCAATGCACGACGTTCCTGCCCATGTCGAGCAGCACGGGGCGGATGCGCTCGAACAGCGCGGCGTCCGCGCCGACCATGAAGGTCAGCGTGCCGGCCTGCGCGCCGCCGGTGCCGCCCGACACGGGCGCGTCGGCGAGCGGGAAGTCGTGCTGCGCGGCGGCTTCCGCCACCGCGCGCACGGTGGCGGGGTCGATCGTGCTGCAGTCGACCAGCGTCGTGCCCGCGCGCGCGCCGGCCAGCACGCCGTCGTCGCCGAGGTAGACGGCGCGCACGTGCTGCGCGGCCGGCAGCATCGTGATCACGACCGCCCCGCGCGCGGCCGCGTCGCGCGGCGAGCCGGCCGCCGTTGCGCCCGCGCGTACCGCGGCGTCGACCGCGTTCGCGTCGAGGTCGAACACCGTCAGCGCGTGGCCGGCCTTGAGCAGGTTGGCGGCCATGGGGCCGCCCATGTTGCCGAGCCCGATGAATGCGATTTCCATGTGCGAGTCCCTCAATCAGCGCAGCGCGATCGTCGTGTTCACGCCGCCGGCCGTCGCATCGTCGTCGAACCAGCGCGCGGTGACCGTCTTCGTCTGCGTGTAGAACTGCACGACCTGCTTGCCGTACGGGCCGAGATCGCCGAGCTTCGAGCCGCGCGAGCCCGTGAAGCTGAAGTAGGGCACCGGCACCGGAATCGGGATGTTGATGCCGACCTGGCCGATGTCGATCTCGCTCTGGAACTTGCGCGCGGCCGCGCCGCTCTGCGTGAACAGCCCGACGCCGTTGCCCATCGGGTTGCGGTTGACGAGCGCGATCGCTTCGTCGAGCGTGTCCGCTTCGAGCACGACCACCACCGGCCCGAAGATTTCTTCCGTATAGATCGACATGTCGGTCGTCACGCCCGAGAAGATCGTCGGGCCGACGAAGTTGCCGCGCTCGTAGCCGGGCACCTTCACGTTGCGGCCGTCGAGTTCGAGCTTCGCGCCGGCCTTCACGCCTTCGTCGATCAGCGACAGGATGCGTTCCTTCGCGGCCTTCGACACGACCGGGCCGACGTCGGTGCCGGCTTCCGCGCCCGCATTCACCTTCAGAAGCTTCGCCTTCTCGACGAGTTCGGGCAGCCAGTCGCGCGCCTGGCCGACGAGCACGACGACCGACGTCGCCATGCAGCGCTGGCCGGCCGCGCCGAAGCCCGCGCCGACGAGCGCGTTGATCGTCTGCTCGCGGTGCGCGTCGGGCAGCACCACCGCGTGGTTCTTCGCGCCCATCATCGACTGCACGCGCTTGCCGTGCTGGCTGCCGAGGTTGTACACGTGCGTGCCGACGCGCGTCGAGCCGACGAAAGA
>Ga0207695_10000663_pt1 | contig 67900 bp, 56 predicted proteins | sample KBSC54metaG_FD_184354 | JGI IMG/M metagenome (GOLD analysis project Ga0207695, IMG submission 184354) | Corn rhizosphere microbial communities from Kellogg Biological Station, Michigan, USA - KBS C5-4 metaG (SPAdes) (version 2) | ecosystem: Host-associated > Plants > Roots > Rhizosphere > Soil...
CATTTGCAGCCGAGCGGTCATTTGACCGATGCGCAGAGCCTCAAAACCGAGCGTAGTCTGGAAGGCGTGCAGCTTAGCCCGACGGCCTGGCCCAAGGAGGATTGGTGGATCGGTTTCGGTGATCCCCAATTGACGGCGCTTATCAACGAAGCCTTGCAGAGCAACCCGAGCCTGGCCATCGCCAGTGCACGCGCCAAGCAGGCCCAGGCAGTAGCGCAAAGTATCGATGCAGGGCGCAAACCCCAGGTTGCCCTGGGGGCTGCGATGAATGGCGCGAGGTTGTCCAGTAAGGATCCGATCTATCCCGCTTACGCACTCGGTACGTTTGTCTGGGCCAAGCAAGCCGATCTTGAGCTGTCCTGGGACCTGGATATCTGGGGCGGTAAACGTGACGCATGGGAGGCCGCGCTCGGCCGCAGTCGTGCGGCGGATGTCGATGCTCATGCCGCGCGCATCCAGTTGTCGGTCAATGTAGCGCGCACCTATGTGCAGCTGAGTTACGCCTTCGCACTGCGTGATGTCGCCGAAAAGGAGCTTGCACGCGCCACGCAGTCGGCGAGTTATACGCGCCGTCTGGTCGAAGGCGGGCTGGGCCGACCGCAGCAGCAGTACCTGGCCGATTCCCAGGTTGCCAGCGCGGAGCAGCAGAAAACCCAGGCGGACCGCGCGATCGATGCCGCGCGCAGCAGCCTTTCGGTGTTGCTGGGGCAGGGCCCCGATCGTGGACGCACGATCGATCGTCCCAAGCTGGTCGATACCGGCGATGTCGTTCTTCCCGACCAGATTTCCATCGACTTGCTTGGACGCCGCACCGACCTGGTAGCGGCTCGGTGGCAGGTTGAAGCCGCCGGCAAGGAGATCAAGGCTGCCAAGACGGCGTTTCTTCCCAATATCAGCCTGAGCGCGATGGCGGGCTTTATCGCCGTGGGTGGCAGTACGAACTTGTTTCAGCTGCCCGCCCGGACCTATAGCGTTGCACCCGCGCTCACGCTGCCGATCTTCGATGGCGGCAAGTTGCGTGCGAACCTGGCGGCGACGGATGCCAGCTACGACGAAGCCGTGGCGCACTACAACACCTTGCTGGTCAGCGCGGTCAACGACGTGGTCGACCTGGTGTCGGCGTCCGAATCGGTTCGCACGCAGATCACGCAGGAAAAGCGCGCACGCGACGATGCGCAGAAAAGCTGGGATGAGGCGCAGGCCCTCTATAAGGGCGGCTTGACCGATGCGATCAGCCCGCTGGTGACGCGACAGCAGCTATTGCTCGCCGAACAGCGCCTGGCCGTGCTGCAAAGCCAACAGACGGATATCGCCATTCGGCTGATCGAGGCGTTGGGTGGTGGCTATGACGCCTCTGCCCAGATGGCCGAGGCAACTGCCGAGAGCGCTGCGGGTCGTTGAAGGGGATTCCAAAAGCCGGCTACTTTTTGTAGCAGCGGCTTGAGCGGCAGATAGCCTGTGACGTGAGACTGTGTCGCGGGTGAAAAAAAAAGCGGCTCTTTCACAAAGATGGCATTAGGCACCACAACTTCAGCACGCATAAAAAAGGCCGAGGGGATTGCTCCCCTCGGCTCTCACCAAATGATTCCAGCTATTGGCCGGTTTAGTTGGACTGGGTGAACTGAATCGACGGCGTCGAACCCGACGACGCAGTGCAGCTACCCAGGTTCAGGTTGTTGGTTTCACCCGTGGTACCCGCGTTGGATGCACAGGACGGAGCCGAAGTGCTGCCGTTGCTTACCGCGGCCTTGACGGTGATCGAGGAGCCAGTGTTGAACTTGGCTTCCGAGCCGCCAGCATTGCCGACGACGTTGAACTCCGATTCCTTCCACACGGTCGCCAGGAAAAGGACGCTGTCCTTGCCGCTGACGCTATAGGCCTTGGTGCCGTTGGTGAAGGTCACCGTATCGTTGCCGCCCGATACCACTGTGCCCGAAAGCTTCAGGTTGGCGAGCTGGGTGGCCGGAACGTCGGGAGCCGATACGGCAGCGCTGTTCTTATAGCAGTCGCCGGCGCCATCGCTGCCGAACCCGCTCGGGCAGCTGGTGCCGCCGTAGCCGATCAGCCAGTACTGCATGAAGACCGCAGCCTGCCCATTGACGTTGTAGTCGGGCGAGTAGATGAACTGCTGCCACACCGTGCAGCCGGAGTGGTTCTTACAGGCGGCAGTAGTGGAGTTGAAGTTCGAATTGATCTGAAGCGTGTATTCGTTCGGCCCCAGGATGCCGCCGCCGCCAAAAGCAGCTACGCCTACGCCCGTTTCGGAGGTGACGCCGGTTACCGAAGGGAAGGTACCCGTCGTGTTGCTGATCAGGGTCGAAGACAGGAGCGCATAGTCGTGGCCGTTGCCGGTGGTTTGCGAACCGCCCTCAGCCAGGCTCAGGTTGCGGCGCGACGGTACCGGCGGCACGGAATGTGCGCGTGCCGGCGCGACGTTGCAACCCACTTGCTTCCAGATGATGCTCGGATATTCCGCCTGATAGCATCCTTCCGCCGGTGCAGAGGTGTGCGAAATGGTTTCACGCCAATCAGCGTGTGCCTGGGTTTCGACCTGGCCGACGCTCTCATCACCTGCCTGCGTAGCGAAAGCGGATGGTAGCCAGGCGGCACCTGCCAGGCTGGCCACGATCGCGATCTGAATCATGTAACGCGCCCCACGTTTCATGCTTGATTGCATAACAACCTCTCCCATTGTTTTTCGACTCTGGACTATCCGAGAGCCGTGACATCCCCTGAAGCGAAAGCAGAAACACTCACCGTGAATTTCAAAACCAACAAAAGCATGGGCGCGGCTCTTTATTTAGGCCGCAATAATCCAAAGACTGATTAGTCTTTTCGCAAATAAATTCGATTTTGTGCCATTATGTAATTTCTTGCGCAATACTGTGAAAAATACCAATGCGCAAGAATATTTGGTTAAAAACCAGCAAGTTGCAGTATTGTTTGGCACTAATGTAACGACAATTGTGCCCGCCTGATTGTGCCAGTTTTGTGACGTGTAACGGCTTTATGGGATTGAATAAAGAAAGCAAGTTACGCGTCAGAGTTTATTTATTTTCGTGATGATGCGTAAACGTTTAATGGATAACCCAGGATTTATTTCCATCAATTAATCGGGCTCGACGATGTTGGCTGAAAGACCTGTGCAAGCGAGGAAAGCCTCGCTTGAAATCGGCGTGGGCGGGGCCGAGCTACCGGATCGGTGCCATCCAGCCCCTCAAGACACACGGGTCTTCCCGTGTGGTAAAGATAGGCTCTGTAGTCTGGAGTGCCCCTATGAGCGACCCCGAGCACAAGCGCCTACAACTAAGGGCGTTGGCTGCTCATCTGGACGAGCAGCGGGATGTCATTTTGGGCCGATGGCGTGAAGCCGCCGAGCGCGAGCCCAGGCTGACCGTTGCCCTGTCCCTGACCCGTCTTCAATTCCAGGACCATGTGCCCAGCGTGCTGGATGTGCTGAGCAATAAATTGCGGGTCTGGCCCCAGGCCGAAAGCCTGGAAGCCTTGCGTGACGAAAAGGACGCGGTGACCGGCCACGGCCTCCAGCGGTGGCAGCAAGGTTATCAGCTGCCTGAACTCACGCGCGAGTGGGGCTATTTCCAGATGTGCGTGATGGATGCGCTTGAACATTATGCCTCGCAAGGCGGCCTGGACCTGGACGCAATGAGCACGGCGCAGCGCATCCTCGCCAGGTTGTGCTGGGACGGCATCAGTGACAGCACTGCCCAATACTGCCGTTTGCAGCAAACCGAAGCGGCGGGGCATGAGCGCGATTTGAAGCAGGCATTAGCCACGGTACATGACCTCGATCATGCACGCGCCGAATTTTGGCGCGAGGCAGCACATGACCTGCGCGGCGGTGTCACTGTAGTCACAGGGGCAACCTCTGCGCTGGATGTGAAGAACCTGCCGGATTTTACGCGCGACAGGTTCTTCAGGATGCTGCAATCGGGCGTTTCGTCATTGCACGTCATGCTCAACGATCTGATAAGCCTCGCGCGGCTCGAAGCCGGCCACGAACAACGAAACCTGGCTGAATTTGATGCGGCGGCGTTGTTGGCCGATTTTTGCAAAGCGTCGCTTCCCCTTGCGCAAGCGAAAAATCTTTACCTGAAGTGTCGCGGCCCCGAGGCACTGCTGGTCGAGGGCGATCGCGCCAAGGTGCATCGAATCGTGCAGAACCTGGTGCTGAATGCGCTCAAGTACACGACCGATGGCGGCGTGACCGTGGTGTGGGAGGCGGGCACAGGCGCCAACTCGAAAAATTGGATGTTCTGGGTCCAGGATACCGGCCCCGGCCTGGATGCGGGGCGCAGTACGCCTCTGGCCCAACAGATCTACGAGGCCACGCAAACCTCGCACGAGGCGGAAGTGGCCAATGCCCAGGAGAGCGGTTTATCGCAGATCGATGACGCACCTACCTTGCCGACGCAATCGTATGGTGCGCCGCCACGCCCCGCTCCTGGCGAGGGTGTGGGGCTTTCTATCGTAAAGCGGCTTTGCGAGCTGCTTGATGCAACACTGGAACTGGAAACCGACACTCGCGATGGCTGCACGTTTCGCGTGATGCTTCCGAGGCTATACGACGCGTCTTCATCCGATGAAGGAAGCTGTTGATCGCATCGCTCAGAGTCCGACATGCCGATGCGAAAACCGTTTTATCCACCAGCACACCATCAAGCCGATAACGATCACGGCCAGACAAATGGCGGGTGGCCACCATAGATGCGCACCGCGCAATAGAAGCAGGCTCGCGATGGGGCTTGCCGGTAATGCGACCAGAGAAACACGCCACAGCCGACGAAAGCCCGGGAGGCCATAAAGAATCAGCGGCAATGCGATCAGTGCCGCATTCAGCATCAGCTGGTTGAAGAAGTTCAGCGGGGTAATCAAACCACCACGTTGTATGGACTCAAGTATGTTGGCCTGGTATTCGACGCCGGGCATGAGTGGATTGCCGCCCGACACCGATGTCTCCAGGCGATCGCCCAGGCCTTCGGCGGTTGCGCCGACCAGCACCCAGCGCCCCTTGAGCAATGCGGCCGGGACGCGACCGTCAAGCACGTCGATATAGGAGACTTGGTTGAAGCCGCCGATGGGCGCGGCGAAACGCAGCATGACGTAATCGTCGCGTACCCATTGGTACGGCGAGCCATCGCCTCGATCCGGACTTTCCAGGCCCGGCGTCGGCAGCGACGGCGTTGCATTGCCGAGGTCAAAGAGCGACAGGGCCAGTGCGGTCCAATGTGGCTGTCCTAGGCCTGCCTTCAGATAAACGCCGCGCGTAACACCATCGGGATCCTTGGATGCATCGACGTGGCCGAATGCCGCCGCGCTCTGCGCAATCGCGGGAACCGGCAGCATTTCTTCGAGTACGCCGCCCAGTTCGGTGGCCTCGGCAAAAACGGGCATGACTACGTGGCCGTTGTGTCCGATGGCTTGTGCAACGGCAAGGTCGTCGCTGGGATGATCCGCATCGGGCTCGGCCATCGTGATATCGATGCCCACACCACGCGCACCCGCAGAGGTGAGCTGGTCGATCAGCCGGGCATGAACCGAGCGAGGCCACGGCCAGTTTCCGATCTTGGCCAGGCTTTGCGGGTCGATGGCCACGATCACCACGTTGTCACTGGTCGGGTACGACCAGTGACGCATATGAAAATCGTAGAACGCGTCGTCTGCTCTTTCCGCGATGCCGCTGGCCATCAACAAGGTTGCGGCGGAAATACCCGCAAACCATGTCAAAAAACGCCTGACGACAATCAGCGAATCAAAATGCATTCAGCGTCCCACGATGCATGACACTTCAGAGCACCAGCCAGAGCAGTACGACGCCCCCTCCGGCCTCGACCCAGCGACATGCCGTGCAAGGGATCCGGGTTCGCTGGATCGGGCCCCAGGGGCCGGCATAGCCGTCAGTATCGATGGTTTGAACGCGTACGTACCATTTGCCGGACGGCAGCTTCTTCAGGCTGAGCTGGGGCTCGTTTACGGTATCGTCCACCAGCAGCTTGGAGAAGTCGGCCTTTTGCGACAGCTGAATATGGTAACGCTGCCCTGGTGTGCCTTCGGGCCAGCTCAGTACCAGGTCGCCACGCTCATGCTTGGGCGCGCCTGCTTCGGGTGCGGGTGGATTGGGAACCAGTTCGAACGGCATCGATTTGGTGTATGGACCGATCTTGCCCTGGGCATCGCGGCTGGCCACGCGCCAGAAATAGCGGCCATACGTTAGCGGCTGCGGTGCGCGCGTTCCGTCGCCATGGACGGTCTGATCGTCGGCAAGCAACTGCCCGAAGGCCGGATCGCTCGATAACTGCCATACATAAGATGCAGCTTGCTGGCTTTCCGTCCAGCGAAATGTCGGACGCACGTCGCGAACCTTGCTATCCGGTTGCGGCTCCAGCACCAGCGGTGGTTGCGGGTTGGCGGCGATCGCCAGCAGGCAGGTGGCATCCAGCCCTTCGAGCTGGTTGTTGCCGATGCCGCGCACGCGGATCGCGTATCCGCCATTGCCCAGGTCGGGCAGGTTGATCCTGTTGTCGTCGATGACCTGATCGAGCAGCAACGCTTCGAACTTGGCGCTCGGCGCGATCTGCACACGGTAATGCCGTGCCTGTGCCAGTGCGGTCCATTGAAATTCAAAAGGGATCTGGCTGACGGGTTCTTGCGGGCAATGCAGCTCGGGCGCGGTCAGCAGGGCTTCGGGTTGGCCGGGTGCGGCGTTGCCGGAGGTGGCCACGCCCAATCCCGTCTTGACCATCACGTGGCGCTTGTCGTTGCCGACGTCGACGCGCCCGGATACCACTTCGGTTCGCGCAGTGCCGTCATCGGCGTCGGCGATAACGCGGAAATGGGTGCCGCGTACGCTGGAAATCGTGTTGGGCGTGGATACGCTGAAGCGTGCCGCGTTTCCGCTCAGCGGGATGACGTCGCTGTTGATGCGCCCGCGCTTGAGCCGCATGCGTGTGTCGACCATGCCGGTACCGCCGTACTCGCTGAGCCGGTCGAGCGACAACTCGCTATCGCTCTGCATGAGCACGTGCGAACCATCGGCCAGCTCAAGCGTGAGGCTGGCGCCAGCAAGGGTGACAAGGTCGGTGCCAAAGCCCACCGACATGCCCTGTACCACCGGAGTCGCCTGCGAGGCATCCGATGGCTTGGCGGTGGCGTTGCCGATAACGGCGATGACCTTGGCCGGCGCCGGTCGCAGGCGCAGCCAGCCTACCGGGACATGCAAGGTCATCCCCGGCGGCAGGTGGAGCGGGTCGGCAACGTTGTTGTAGCCCTGCAGTTTCTGCCAGGGTACGTCGGGTTTCAGAAAGCGGGCCGCCAGGCCCCAGATATTGTCCCCGGGGCGCACTCGATAGTTCCAATCGGCCGCCGGCGCCGCGAAAGCTGGCATAAGCGCGGCTGCGAGCGATGCGGCTACCAGCCACTTACCTAGCTGACACCGTCCCCTAGTGCGGTATGACATGTATATCCTCAACTGTTGCGCCCCCACAGCGCAGCCGCGCGGTCCGTCCTGGCCTGGGGTCATCCGGAGCCCTAGGCGATGTTGCGGCTTTCAGCAAGCCTAATTGTCGCGAAGTGTGATGGAAATAGCTATTTAAGGGCGTGGGGCGGGTGGGTGAGCATTAAGTTTTATAAGAAACTTTTCGGTTTCCAGGGCAAATCCGGGGAGCGCCGGCAGAGCCTGAGACCCCGATGCTCCATTCAGGGCGAGCAGCAGTCGCCGGCCTTCCTGCATGAGCGCACCGTCTTCGTTGAAAAGCTGCAATGCGCCGAGCAGGCGATGCAAGGCCAGCGACGCGGCCCCGCTATCACCCTCCGCGACGCAGCGGGCAAGCTCGCGCAGGTCGTCGCGGCTCGCATCGGTGAACATCTGCAGCATCTGGGAGCGGAAGGCGTCGTCCGCACCCGAAACGCCTGAATAACCGTAGGTATGAGGCGATAGCTCGATGGCCTGGTCCGGCAGCCATTGGCCGAGCTTTCGGCTGAGCGGCAACAGTTGCAAAGGCTTGCTTAGCACGTCGTCCATCCCGGCCTCTCGTGCTTTGATAGCCTCGCCGCCCAGCGCGTTGGCCGTCATCGCGACTATCGGCAACCTGCGCCGGTCCGCCGTAGCCGCCTCATGCCGGCGCCATGCCGATGCAAGTTCGTAGCCACTCATCGTCGGCATGTTGCAGTCGGTGAGCAGCAGGTCGTAGTCGCCGCCGGACAAGGCTTCGTAGGCGTCCTGTCCGTTATCCACGACATCGCAACTGAGGCCGAGCAGGGCCAGTTGGCGGCTGATCAGCTGCTGGCTGATGGGGTGGTCTTCGGCAACCAGGACATGGCCGCGGTGAACCGGCAGATCCGCCTGTGCCGTTGCCAGGAGCTGCGAGCCGGGTGGCAGAACCGGATCGAGCACCGTCTCCGATGAGGTGGCCGGCAGCTCCACGGCTAGCTCCAGTTCGAGCGAGACCATGCAGGCACGTATCAGCGATTGCCAGCGCAACGGGTTTGCGCTCAGCAGCACTCGACCGTTCGCGGCCTCCACGCCCATTGCGCGGAGCGGTTCGTCGGTAACGCTGACCACGTGAGTACTGACCTGGGTGGCGCTGAGCTGATCGAGCGGGTCGATGAAAAGCAGGCTTGCCGCCATGCCTTCGCGTAGCGGTTGTTGCGGCGGCGCGTTTTCGACGCTGACCCCGAGCGATTTGAGCAGCTCGCAAACCGCCGTGGCGGTGTCGTGCGAACCCAGGCGTACGATCGCATGACGTCCACGCAAATTTGCCGGCGCTGCTGTTTCACGTTGGACGATGGGTAGACGCAGTTCGAACGTAACGGTGGTTCCCGCGCCGGGTTCGCTGGCCAATTCGATGCTGCCGTCCATCAGCTGCGCCAGATGACGGCAGATGGCCAGGCCCAGGCCGGTACCGCCGTATCGGCGGCTCGTCCAGGCTTCGGCCTGGGTGAAGGGGTTGAACAGGGTGGCTTGCCGATCCTTGGCGATGCCAATGCCGGTATCGGTAACGCTCAATCGCAGGCGCTGGTGCGAGCCATCGTCACCCAGCAGCATCAGGCGTACGGAAACGCTGCCGCGCTCGGTGAACTTGGTCGCGTTGTTCACCAGGTTAAGCAGGATCTGCCTGAGGCGAATGCTATCGCCACGCAGTTCTCCGGCGATGCCTGCATCGATGGAAGTCCGTACGCTCAGCCCCTTTTTCTGCGCGGACGAGGCCATGACGTTCATTACGCTGTCGATTAGCGACCGTGGTTCGAAAACGGTTTCGTCCAGGCGAAGGTCGCCCGCTTCGAGCTTGGAGAAATCGAGGATGTCGTTCAATATTTGCAGCAATACGCTGGCGGAGTCTTCGACAGCGCGCAGGAGTTCGCGCTGCTCGGCATTGATCGGCGTATGGCCCAGCAATTCCAGCATGCCGATGACGCCGTTCATCGGTGTGCGGATCTCGTGGCTCATCGTGGCCAGGAAGTCCGCCTTGGCCTTGGAGGCGCGCTCGGCAACATCGCGCGCGATGCGCAGGGTTTCGTTGCGAAGATTGAGTTCAGTCGTGTCGATGAAGCAGCTGAGCAGGCGCAGGTCGCCATCGGGCATCTGCTGTGGTGCGAGCATGGCGTGGATCCAGCGCAAGCCTTCCTGGCCAAACGCGCGAAAATCGAGCGATCGTAGTTGCGTACCACCTCCGGCGGACATGAAAGCATCGAAGGCAGGCAAGTCGTCGGGATGGACCCGGTCGTACAGGCCACGCTCGCGAAGTACGTCGCCCGATTCCACCAGGTCGGCGAAATCCAGGCCGAACAGCGAACGCATGTCGCCTGCGGCGAAAACCAGCCTGCGTACGTCCTGCGTGTCGACCGAGCGGGTGAAGATCACCAGGGGGATGCGTTGCGCGATCTCGCGCAGGCGAAGCTCCGTGGATCGCGCGGCTTGTTCGGCGGCGTGAAAATCGGAGACGTCAAACAGCGAGCTGGTGAAGCCGTCCGGCGTGCCCTCGGGGTCGAGCAGCAGCTTGTTCAAGATGATCGCGTTGTGGGTTTGCCCATCCTCGCTGGTGTAGCCGATCCCGTGGCGGTAGCCATCGGGGCCTGCCTGCAGGGTCTGCGCGATATGCCGATCATTCATGGCAGCCATCACGGCATCGAAGGCTGGTGGATCTCGTCGGCACGCTGCATTGGCGCTGCGGCAGGCCCCATCCAGTTTGTGCACGACCACCGGGAAGGGCAGGGCATTGAGCGTTTCTTCGGAAAAAAAACGCTGGCCGGCCAGTTCGGCCAGCAGGGCCTTTGCCTTGCGATCCCGGCGCTGCAAGAGCCACGTAAGGCTGAGCCCTATCAGGGCCGTCACCATCAACAGCGCGGCCAGTGCCAGGGAGGTACCGGTGATGGCCACCGCCCGATTGTCTATCCAGGCTGCCACCGACGCGTTATCCAGCCCGGCTGTCAACCAAAACGGCGGGTCCAGCACTTGTCCTTGGAGGGCGACGTAATCATTCGGCGGCACTGTCGTAGTCGATCCCATGTAATAAGCTGCTGCGTGGAGAATACCGGGTGCTACGACTCCAGTTCGAGCCCAGGGCAAAAGGCGCCCGGTTGAATCGAAGGTCGAGGATGTTGCAGTTGCTGTTGCAGGATAAGGAGGGCGTGTGAGGATCATTATTTCCGACGACCATCCGGTGGTTCTGGCCGGACTCAAGGCATCGCTACAAGCCTATGGCGATCGCTTCACCGTTGCTGGAGAGGCCACCAGTGGGCCGGAGCTCGTTTCGCTGGTTTCGCGGGTTCCCTGCGATCTGCTTATTACCGATTTTTCCATGCCGGGCAGCCAACCTGCCAGTGACGGCTTGAGCATGCTGCGGCTGTTGCGTGAAGCCAGCCCGCAACTTCCCATTCTGGTACTCACCATGCTCAGCAATCCCGGGCTGGTGCAGGGCATGCTTGCCGCCGGTGTTCGCGGCGTCGTGGACAAGATGGCCGGTACCAAGGAACTGATGCTGGCGATCGACGCAATTCGCGCGGGGCGTACTTACCTGAGCGAGCGTACGCGTCGCCAGATCGAGGGCACCACCACGCCCAGCGACGAGCATGGGCCGATTTCACCGCGCGAAGCGGAAATCGTACGTTTTCTTGCCGAAGGGCTCACCGTATCGGAGATCGCACGCCGTACCGGGCGCAGCGTGAAGACGATCAGCCAACAGAAGCGCGATGCCATGCGCAAGCTTGGGCTGGACAGCGACAAGCAGTTGTTCGAGTACGCGCGCTCGCTTGGTTCGTAGTGGGTGCGGTTTAAGAGCCCCCCTCACCCCGCCCTCTCCCCCGGCGAAGCCAGGAGAGAGGGAGCAACGTGAGGCGAGATTGAAATGTGCCGGCTTTTGCGCCCTCACCCCTGGCTTCGCCGGGGTGAGGGGGCTCTTGGCTCTTCGCTACGGCGATACAGTCGCTGAACACGCAGCCCTTTTCCGGACGTCTAGGACTTTTCCGATTCCAAGTGCGTCGTCGCTAGCCCACATTACGCATCAAGACGATGCAGCGGCTGTTCGACCTGGCCATTGCACCAGCCTTCCCGCATACCAGGGATGTGTATGTGTCGGTGAGCACGCCGACGACCAACCGACCTCCGCCCCCTTGGTTCGGTTTGTTGGGATCTTTATTCGGTGAAGGGGTGGGCCTGGGGTACCGCTGCTTGATGCACCCGCAGGCCCATCACCATCCTTTTCGTTTTCCTGACCATGGAAGGTCGGGAAACGATTCCCAGCCTTCCATGACCGTGCCGAATCAACGAGCTTCGCTTATCGACATTCTCAGGCATATCGCCAGCGGCATTGCGCCGATGCCTGGCCACGCCGGCTCGCCGGCCCGAGAGGCTGGAGAAATCGCCATGAAGCGCGAGCTGGGCCATTTGCTCAAGGAAACAGATCCTGACGACCCGGCGTCACTGGAAAGCATCCGTTTGCCCATGTTGCGAAAAATAGCGCTGGCAGAGTGGGGCGAACTGGCGCTTTCCGATCCTTCGGCGCAAGCCATGCTGCGCGCGGCCGATCGCCTGATTGCTGTCGAACCCAAAATACAGGAGACGCTGCGCCGCGCGGTCATCGTGCTCAAGTCGCAGCAGCGTGTCGCCGAGGCGTGACACGCACACAGGCGTTCGTGTTCATCGTCTAGGAAAGTTCTGAAAGCCTTGGCGCGCACGCAAATCTAAGATAACGAACATCCGGTTTCGTATTGCATACGCATCTTTCATTGGTGGAGTAGAGATCATGGCAGCACATGGCATCATCGTCTGGATTCTTATTGGTGCCGTCGCCGGTTGGCTGGCGGGTCTGCTGGTAAAGGGCAGCGGATTTGGCCTGTTTGCCGATATTGCAGTCGGCATTGTCGGTGCCTTTGTTGGCGGCTGGCTGGCTGGGTTGCTTGGGTTCGGGGCAAGCGCGGGCCTGATCGGTTCGATCGTTACCGCAACCATTGGCGCCGTCCTGCTCCTGTTGGCGTTGCGTGCGGTCAAGGCCATCGCCAAGTAAGGCCTCAGGCACCGTCCGCCCATGATCCATATAGGCCGTTCGCAGTTCGCATCTGTCGGATGCGGCTGCGCATGAAAATATCCCACGGGCAACACGCATTCCTGCCCAGAGATCCTGCGCAGGTGTTCAGGGTCATCGACGACTTCTCCTCGACGCATCAATGGTTGAACCGTTGCATTCGGCTACAACGACAGGGCGAAGGAGAAAATCGAGTCGGCGACCCACTGAAGTTCTTTTACCGGGGCGTTGCCCGAGATGGCGTGATGGCTGGCGTGATTGTCTCCAGGCGGCCGCTGGAAAACCTGTCCTGCGAATATATCGCCAGCCGTTTCAAGGTGCTGGTCGATTTCTCGATGCGACCGCACGGAAGCGGTACCTACCTGACGCACACCGTCGACGTTACGGCGCGCTCGCCTTTGGCGCGACTGGCGACGCCGCTGATCAGGCGCGCAGTCAGCAGGCATGTTGGTGACGCGATGATCGAGCTCAGGGCGTACCTGTTGCGCTTTGCCACGGATTAGTCGTTACGCGTAGCGCTTCCGATCCTGACGCGGCCAGCCCTTTTCGTGTCATAGGACTTTTCTGATTCAAAGCGATGGTCGAGGCGAGCATATTGCCGCTATGTCGAGTGATTCGACGAATTCGGCTCCATGTAGCACGAGCCACCATCAGTACGTAAATGGCAGGTCAGTCCTTCATTGTCTGCGCAGTTCCGGGCACTAGGACGTCAAGATCGTACTTGGATCGTACTTAGTCATGGCGACCCAGGGGGAAGCAATGAGAAAGATGTCTCTGCAAATGAACGATACGCTGCCGGTTCGCCTGGTTGCGTCCTCGACAACTGTGCGCGCCACCAAGAACGATAATTTTGGCAAGGGTGGACAGGGCGCGCCATTGCACGTTGCTGCCGGCACGCAGCCCGCATCGGGCGCCAGCATGCTGTCCGATCGTGCGACACGCGACGAAGGCCATGGTGGCCAGCGCCGTGGCGGCTGGGCCGAAGACAAGGGCCTGCTGTTCGATGCTTCGCTGCAGGCGGTCTATGACACCTTTCCCATGCCGATCGGCCTGATCGGTCGCGATGGCCGTTACATTGTGGTCAATACCGCCTATGCGGCCATCCATGAATTGGAACCGGTCCAGCTGATCGGCAACCGCGTCGAAAATTTCGTGCCTGGAGCGCTTGCACAGCTGCGCCAGGATCTGGCCGTGCTCGATGCGGGGCTCAGGGTGGCCGATCGGGAAATTGCCTGGAAGGAGCGCGTCTTTCACGAGCTGATTCAGCCGGTACGGAACCCGGGTGGCCAGATATTTGCGCTCACCTCCACGCTGATCGATATCACCTCGCGCAAGCAGGCCGAGCGCGTACTGGAAAAGAATCACCGTCGCTGGCAGTTTCATGCCAGCCATGATCATCTCACCGGGTTGCCCAATCGTCGCCATATCGACGAGGCACTCGATCAGCAGCTCCGGCGCTCTGTCCAGGATGCGACGCCACTGTCGGTGTTGATGATCGACGTGGACATGTTCAAGGACTATAACGATCACGTCGGGCATCTCCAGGGCGACCAATGCCTGCGTTCCATCGCCAAACAGCTGCGCCAGGTCATGCGGCGCAGCAGCGACGTAATGGGCCGCTACGGCGGCGAAGAATTCATGGCGGTGTTGCCCGGCACCGGTGCCGCGCACGCGCTACGTATCGCGCTCAACGCATTGCAGGAAGTACGTAACCTGCAACTTATGCATCCGACCAGCCCACATGGCTGCGTTACCTTGAGCATCGGTGTGGCAACGTTCGACGATTTCGCGCGCAAGGCAAGTGTCGCGCAACAGCGCAGCGAGCTGCTCGGCCAGGCCGACCAGGCGCTGTATACCGCCAAGGCGCAAGGGCGCAACACTGTCTGCGTCCATCCCGCGATACATCGCTCCTAGCGAACAGCATTAGGCCGCTCAGGCCCTGCGTAGATGCCGCGCGTGCGAGTCGCACGCGCTGGCGCGGTGTGCCACCAGCACAGTGAAATATCTGCGGCGATGTCGCAGAACCTAGCCTTGGATGCAGTACTTGCATGACCGTCGTTGCTTTGCGTTCGAAAACCATCGTGTGTCGCCTGAGCTTGGCCGCCTCCATTGCCGTGGCCTTGGGCGGCGGCGTGTGCTGCCAGGCTGCGGATGCAAGCTCTGCGACGGCGCCCACTTCACGTGAGGCATTGATCACCCAGGCTCGTGACCTGCAAGCGCACGGACACAGGATCGAAGCCCTGTCTGTGTGCCAGGCGTTGTTGCGACGTTGGCCGGACGATCCGGCAGGCAGGCTGTTGCGCGTGCGTCTGCTGTCGGAGTTGGGTGCGGCCACGCAGTCGTTGCGGCTTGCTCGTTCGTTGGATCCGCCGCTACCGCCCGACGAGATGGCGCGCCTGGAGGCGAATGCGGCAGCACATCAGACCACCTGGGCTGCCTGGGTCAACGAAAACCCGCGCCGGCCTTATGCGGAAGCCGATCGTGCCGTGCAAAGCCTGCAACAGACGGCCGAGCACTACGACGAGCGTGTTCAGGGTCTGGATGAGCGGCTTGCCGCCGATCGCCTGATGGCCTACGCGCAGGCGCAGCGAAGCGCCGAGGCGGCGCAGGAGTTCGATCGCATGCGTCAGTCTGGTCGTGCGGTTCCCGGCTATGCGCAGATCGCAGCGGCCAATGCATTGCTGGAAGTGCGTCGGCCTGAAGCGGCCATACCCCTGTTCGAAGAAGCCATACGCAATCGCCCCGGCGTCTATGCGGAGTCGGAGTCCGATCCACGGATCGGATTGATGTACGCCTATCTGGAGGCCGGTCGGTCCGGAGATGCGCTTGCCCTGATCGACAGGATGTCGTGCAGCCAACCTACCTGGCTGCCCTCGCCGGGATCTTCCAGACCCGTCCCGAATCCACATCGCAGCGAAGCAGAGCTTGGCGCAGCGCAGGCGCGGCTTTATCTGGAGCTGCTGGCAGATGCCTCGCAGCGCGTGGATGGATTGATATCGCGCGCCCCCGCTCATGCCTCTTACTGGCTTGAACAGGCCAAAGTGCAGCGCGCACGTGGCTGGCCGCGCAAATCGGAGGATGCCGATGCGATCGCTGCCGGGCTCGATCCGGAAGACCTGGGCGCGAAACTGGGGACGGTCGACGCCTGGCGCGAGGTTGACGACTTTGCGCAGGTAGAGCCCACCTTGCGTGGGGTCGAAGCGGTCATGCCGCGCGACCAGCAAGTGATGGAAACGCGCCGCGAATGGGATCGCCAGCGCGGCTGGCAGTTCGACATCGAGCACGAGCGCGGCCAGGGTGGTGAAACCCGTTTCGGCAACGACGATCACGAGACGCAGGCGACCTTGCAAAGCCCGTTGCTCGATGATCACTGGCGTGTATATGCGCTTGCTCAACTGGCCGATGCATCGCTCGAACAGGGGCATGCGCAACGCGACCGCGCGGGGCTGGGTGCGCGCTATTACATGCGCGACCTGGAAGCCTATGTGCAGCTGCTTCCTGGCGTGGGTGGGCAAGCCCATGGGGCGGCCTGGGAAAGCGGGGTTCGTTGGAGCGCCAATGATTACTGGCTGTTCGGCGCGGCCTGGAGCAACAAAGGCGATACTACCGTGCCGCTCCAGGCGGGCTATTACGGCGTTACGGCAACGACGTGGAACGCGAATGCGCGTTGGCGCGCCAGCGAGCTGACTTCGATCGGCATCGACACGACACGCAGTCGTTTCACCGATCATAACCGTCGCACTGACTGGCAAGCCGACCTGCAGCAACGGCTGCACACGGCGCCGTTCTTTACCCTCGACGGTGGCGTTGAGATCGGGCAAACCCGTAACGACCTCAGCGCGGTGTCGTACTACAGCCCTTCGCAGGCACGTTGGGCCACGCTGTCCGGCCGGCTGAAAAGTGCCTTGTACCAGCGCTACGAAACGCAGTGGCGGCAACAGATCGATGTTGCCGTGGGCACCTATCAGGAGCGCTCTTATCAAACAGGCTGGATGGCAAGTGTCCAGTATGGGCAGGTGTTTACGCCGCGGGCCGGTCACACGTTCGGCTGGAGTGTCGGCTGGGCGAGCCAGCCATACGCCGGCAGGCGCGAATCACGCGTCATGCTTGATCTGAAAATGCATTGGGGAGAATGAGCGTGCGGCGATTGGCGATACTCGCTTTCATAGCGATTCAACTATTGGCGCTGGCTGCCGCCGTTGCGGCGACGCCCGCAGCGCAGCCCCAGGATATCAATTCGGGTTTGATCGTACTGAACTATCACGATGTGCGTGACGACATTCGCGACGCCGGCCCGAAGGACAGCACCGCAATCAGCACGGATCACCTGATTGCACACTTCGACTGGCTGCGTGCGAACGGGTTTCATATGGTGAGCCTCGATGACGTACTCGCTGCCCGACAGGGTGGGCGTGCGTTGCCAGCCAAGGCGGTGCTGCTGACCTTTGACGATGGCCTGGTCAGTTTCTATACGCATGTATTTCCGCTGTTGCAGGCCTATGGCTACCCGGCGCTGTTCGCGCTCGAAGGCTCGTGGATGGATCAGCCCGAAGGCACGCAGTTCGACTACAACGGTATGTTATGCGGGCACGAATGCTTCGTCACCTGGGCGCAGTTGCGTGAGATGCAATCGTCCGGCCTGGTAGAAATGGCCTCGCATACCTACGATCTTCATCACGGTATCGAAGCCAATCCGCAGGGTAACCAGATGCCGGCGGTGGTCAGCCTGAGCTACGAAGTTGCCGGGCGCCGCTACGAAAGCGCGGCGGAGTATAGCGCACGCATCCGTGCCGACCTGAAACGAAGCGCGGATGAAATAGAGCACGAGACAGGACGACGGCCACGCGCCATCGTGTGGCCCTATGGCGCCTACAGCCAGATCGCGGTAGAGCAGGCCAGGGCGGTCGGCATGGATGTCTCCCTGAGCCTGGCCACGGACCGGCCGATTGCCGATGGCACCATCGCGCGCTTGCTGATTGCCGACAATATCGGCACGGACGGACTGGCGGCGCTGATCTACCAACGCAAGTTGCGCGAATCCCAGCGCATCGTGCAGGTGGACCTCGATTACGTCTACGACAAGGACCCCCAGCAACAGGAGAAGAATCTCTCCGCGCTGATCGAACGCATCAAGCGCCTGCGCCCCACCCAGGTCTGGTTACAGGCCTATGCCGATCCCGATGGCGACGGCGCAGCCGATGCGGTGTACTTCCCCAACCGGCATCTGCCGATGCGCTCGGACCTGTTCTCGCGCGTGTCCTGGCAATTGCATACGCGCGCCGAGGTGCAGGTCTATGCATGGATGCCGGTACTGGCTTTTCACTTTCCCGGCGCTACAGGGCTGCCCACGCTCGGTCATGGTGGCAAGGACAGGGACCACTACCGGCTGGCGCCATGGGATACCCATGTTCGCGAAATGATCGGTGACCTCTATGAGGATCTGGCGATGCAGGCGCCCCTGGATGGGATCCTCTTCTCGGATGATGCCTATCTTCGAGACACGGACGCCTTGGGCCCATGGGCCAGCAGCACGCCGGGCCAGCGCACGCAGTACCTGATTGCATTTACCGACGAGCTGACCCGGCGTGTTCGCCAGTGGCACCCACAAGCGCTAACCGCCCGAAACCTGTATGCGCGGCCCGTACTCGATCCACGTGCGGAGGCCTGGTTTGCGCAGAGCCTTGCCGCCTTCAATACCGCCTACGACTACACCGGCCTGATGGCCATGCCTCAGCTGGACCAGGAACGCGCGAGCGACGCCTGGTTCAACCGGCTAGCCGCCGCAGTAGCGGCGCAACCCGGTGCGATGGAACGTACCGTATTCGAGTTGGCTGCGGTCGACTGGCGCGACCACAAACCAGTGGCCGAGAACACCATGGGCACGCGCATGCGCCTGTTGCTCGCCAGGGGCGCACGGCATATCGGGTACTACCCCGATGACTTCGTGACCGATCGGCCCGCGCTGGAAGCGATCCGGCCGTATGTCTCGGCGGCCACGTACCCCTATCCGGAACCGTGAGGACACTTCATGCGTGACATCGTCGCATGGCTGTTCGACTTCGCCTTTTACTATCCGTTGGTGATGTCGTTCGCCTGGATCAGCGGAAGCCTGGTCTACTATTTTCGTTGGGAGCGCAATGCGCCTCAACGTATCCATCCGCCAAAGCTCGATGAATATCCCTTCGTGACGCTGATCGTGCCTTGCCACAACGAAGGCGAGCAGGTGCGGGAAACCATTTCCCAGCTCGATGCGCAGAAGTATCCGCATTTTGAAATCATCGCGATCAACGATGGCTCCAGCGACGATACTGGCGCCCAGCTGGATGCGCTGCTCGACGAATTTCCGCGCCTGCGCGTCATCCACTTCGCCAGCAATCAGGGCAAGGCGATGGGGCTGCGCATGGCCGCGATGGCCGCCAAGGGCGAGTTTCTTGTGTGCATCGATGGCGATGCGCTGCTCGACGAGTACGCCACGCACTGGCTTATGCGGCACATGGTCAGCGCCCCACGCGTCGGTTCGGTAACCGGCAACCCGCGTATTCGTAACCGGTCCACTTTGCTGGGCAAGCTGCAGGTCGGCGAGTTCTCCTCGATCATCGGCTTGATCAAGCGTGCGCAGCGTGTGTATGGGCGTGTCTTCACCGTGTCGGGTGTGATTGCCTGCTTTCGGAAAAGTGCATTGCATGATGTCGGTTACTGGAGCACCGACATGGTGACTGAAGATATCGACATCAGCTGGCGTTTGCAGATGCGTTCATGGGACATCCGCTACGAACCGAATGCGATCTGCTGGATTCTCATGCCCGAGACTCTGCGCGGGCTGTGGAAACAGCGCCTGCGATGGGCGCAGGGAGGGGTGGAGGTGATCTTGCGCTATGGGAGCGATCTGCTCAGCTGGCGCAAGCGCAGGAAGTGGTTTGTCGCCCTGGAGTACATGCTGAGCGTGCTATGGGCGTACTCGATGCTCGGCATCGTCGCATTGTGGGTGCTCGGGTTGATCATGCCGATGCCGGCCTATCTTTATGTCGCAACGCTCTTCCCGCAGTGGCACGGTGTGATGCTGGGTATCGTCTGCCTGATCCAGTTCGCCATCAGCAGCCTGATCGATCGTCGTTACGAAGCGCGTGTCGGGCGTAACTACTACTGGATGATCTGGTATCCGCTGGCCTATTGGCTCATCAGTGCGGCTACCACCGTGGTTGCCTTGCCCAAGGCGCTGCTCAAGCGAAAAGGCACGCGTGCCGTCTGGGTCAGTCCCGATAGGGGCGTGCGATGAGAGCCGAGGCCATCCTGATCCAGCGGCCGGCCCGGTCGCGTCCGGCACGCAACGCGTTCTTTGCATTGATTACGTTCATGGCCTGGCTTGTCTGGGGTGTACTTTGGCTGCCAATGATTACCCTGGTCGCCTGGTCGGCCGGGTTGCGTAACAGCTATATCGAGCTGGTCATGCGCGAGCACGGCAAAGGCTGGCGCGATCTTGTCGCCATCTTGCTCATCGCCACGATCTGCGCCGTCATTACGTTGCTATGGTCTGGCTATAACCGCCTGCGCTACGGCAACCTGACCCGCCGCAGGACACCTACGGCGGTCTCGCGTGAAGCGATGTCGAAGTCGCTCAAGGTTCGGACGGCTACGGCCAGGGAGATGCGCTCCCAACGGCGCGTGGTATTGCAGTTCTTGCAGGACGATAGCGCGGTGCATCGGATCGACGAGGTCGATGCGGTTACTGGTTGATGCCTGCACCATGTTCCTTGCCAGAGGCCGTGTGCAGGATGGCCAGCGCCTCTTGAACGATGGCGGGAACCGGGCCGGGAATGTTCTTGCCCTCTTGCGCCTGGATGGCGGCGAAATCGCCTTCGACGCCTGCGATCAAGGTACCGATGAGCCCTGGATGCTGGCCGTCCAGATGTTGCAACAAGTTTCTCAGGATGTAGCTGCAAGCATAGGCTTTGGCGTCTGCGCGGCTGATTTCTTCGCTCACGGGGTTTCTCCGGTGGATAGGCGGGCTACTGGCTTGCAGCTATGTAGCGGAGGATGATAGCCGCGCACATGCGGATGTTGTGGCGCGGGACGGTCGTGACGAAGGTCTCCCCCGCATATGTCTTATCTATAGCCCATCAGTAGGCAACCGTTAAGCCGAAGGTTCGATCCGAGGATCAAGATGCAGTCGCCCAGGTCATTACCGGGCACCGACACAATCGACGATATCGCATGCTCTTGCGTCAACCACCTGAACCGATGAGCCGTTAAATCGACTTTGGCAATTTTGCTGACGATGTTTCTTTCCCCCAGGGAGACATTGCTTTCACAAGTGGTTGTGCTGTTGTAGCCAGGCACGGCCATCAGGAGATGGTTTATGAGTGGCGTCCCCCAATCAGCTCGCCCCGTCCGTAAGAGGCGTGGGCTGTTCGTCGTTGTTGTTCTTGTCGTTGTTGCTGTGATCGTCCTGATCGTGGTTCATCTCTTGGGCGCCAAGAAAACCAGAGTCGGCACACCACCCCAGGTGGTCAGTGCGGCCAAGGCAGTTCAGGGCGACATGCCCGAAATTCTCAATGCCCTGGGTACCGTGACACCGACGGCTACGGTCAATGTGCTGCCGCAATTGAGTGGCTACCTGACCGCGGTGGGTTACCAGGAAGGCCAGGATGTGGAGAAAGGCCAGTTCCTGGCCCAGATCGATCCGCGACAGTACGAAATCAGCAAGCAGCAGGCCCAGGCCCAGCTGGCCAAGGACGAGGCGAGCCTGGCCCAGGCGCGTTCCGATTTGACCCGCTTTACGCAGTTGAACCAGCAAAAATCGATCGCCGAACAGACCTATGTGGACCAGAAGTTCACGGTTCAACAGGACGAGGCGGCGGTGAAATCCGACAAGGCCAACATCGCGCAGTTCGATCTGGATCTTGCCTATTGCCACATCACCGCACCGGTAGCCGGACGCGTGGGTCTGCGCCTGGTCGACCCTGGCAACTACGTAACGCAATCGAGCTCGCCGGGCATCGTGACCATTACCACCATCAAGCCGACGACGGTGCAGTTCACCGTGCCCCAGAATGCACTGAACAAGGTGCTGCAGCGCTTCGGCTCGGGCGCGAAGCTGGCGGTCACTGCCTTCAGCAGCGACAACAGCAAGCAGATCGCCACGGGCACGCTGTACGCGCTCGGCAACCAGATGGCGACCGCCACCGGTACCGTGACCTTGCGCGCGACGTTTCCCAACGATGACGAAGCGTTGTTTCCAAACGAATTCGTCAACGTGACCCTGCTGGTCGATACGTTGCAGAAAGCCGTGCTGGTGCCCACGCCCGCCGTGCAGAGCGGTGCACCCGGCGACTATGTCTATCTGGTCAATGAGGATCAGACGGTCTCCGTGCACAAAGTGGCGCTCGGCCCCAGCGATGGCAAGAACACCGTGATTCTTTCCGGTCTCTCGGTCGGCCAGACCGTGGTGACCGATGGTATGGATCGGTTGAGCGACGGCGCGAAGATCAAGCTTGCCGGGGCCAAGCCGGCAAGCGCGGGCAACGCACCGGCGTCCGCTTCATCGGCACAAAGCCCGCCACAGGGCCATGCGCACAAGCGCGGCAACGCCACTGCTGCATCAGCTTCGTAAGCGGCGGATACCCATCCGATGAACATCTCCCGCTTGTTCGTACTCAGGCCGGTGGCGACGGCGTTGCTGATGATCGCGCTGGTGCTGGTCGGCCTGGTTGCCGTGCGCTTCCTGCCAGTGTCGTCGCTGCCTGCGGTCGACTATCCGACCATCCAGGTGCAGACCTTCTATCCCGGTGCCAGCCCGTCGGTGATGGCGACCACCGTGACCGCGCCACTGGAAGTGCAGCTGGGAGAAATCCCCGGCCTGCAGCAGATGACCTCGAACAGTTCCGCCGGGGCGTCGGTCATCACGCTGCAGTTCGATCTTTCGCTCAACCTCGATGTCGCCCAGCAGAACGTGCAGGAGGCGATCAACGCAGCCAATAGCCTGTTGCCCACCGGCCTGCCGGCGCCGCCGACCTACGCCAAGATCAACCCCGCCGATCAACCCATCCTGACGCTGGCAGTGACCTCCAAGTCGATGTCGCTGCCGCAATTGCAGGACGTTGCCAATAACCGGCTCGGTTCGAAGATCGCCGAAGTGCCGGGCGTCGGCCTGGTCATCCCCGCCGGCGGCAATGTGCCGGCGATACGCGTCGAGGCGGATCCGCAGAAGCTGGCCGGCTATGGGCTGAGCATCGACGACCTGCGTTCGCTGATTGCCAACGTCAACGTGAGCCAGCCCAAGGGCAACTTCGACGGGCCGAAGCTGGACTACACCATCAATGGCAACGACCAGATCCAGAATCCGCAGGATTACCTCAATACGGTAGTGTCCTATCAAAATGGCGCGCCGGTGTATCTGCGCGACGTGGCGCGGGTTACGCAGTCCGCGCAGAACACCGAGCAGGGCGCCTGGTACAACGGCACGCAGTCGATCGTGCTCAATGTACAGCGCCAACCCGGCGCGAACGTGATCGCCACCGTCGACCAGATCAAGCAGAAACTGCCGCAGCTGGAATCCACGCTGCCCGCCGGCATGCACGTGGAGATCGTTTCCGATAGCACCGGCGTCATTCGCTCGTCGGTATCGGATGCTGCGTTCGAACTGGGGCTGGCGATCGTGCTGGTCGTGCTGGTGATCTTCGTATTCCTGCGCAACCTGCCTGCGACCATCATTCCCAGTATTTCGGTGCCGGTTTCCCTGATCGGTACCCTGGCGGTGATGTATCAGCTGGGTTACTCGATCGACAACCTTTCGTTGATGGCGTTGATTATCGCCACGGGCTTCGTGGTCGACGACTCGATCGTGATGATCGAAAACATCGTGCGGTACCTGGAAGAGGGCAAGACACCACTGGAAGCCGCACTGGAAGGCGCCGGGCAGATTGGTTTCACCATCGTATCGTTGACCGTATCGTTGATCGCGGTGCTGATCCCGCTGCTTTTCATGGGCGGCGTGATCGGCCGCCTGTTCAGCGAGTTCGCAGTAACGCTGGCGGTCACCATCGTGCTCTCGGGTGTCGTCTCGCTCACCCTGGTGCCGATGCTCTGCGCGCGCCTGCTGCGTGCGCAGGCCAACCGGCACCCGAGTCGTTTCGAGCGCATCAGCGAAGGGCTGTTCGACAAGACCCTGGCAGCGTACGAGCGTGGGCTGCGTTTCGTCATGGCGCGGCAGACGCTGACCTTGCTGGTCTTCCTGGGTACGGTCGCCTTGACCGTGATTCTCTACATCACGATTCCCAAGGGTTTGTTTCCAACGCAGGACGTGGGCGTCATCCAGGGCATCAGCGTTGCCGACAATTCGGTGTCTTACAAAGCGATGGTGGAGCGCCAATCCGCCCTGGCCGAAGCGATCCTCAAGGACCCCAACGTCACCGGGCTGACCTCGTATGTCGGTATCGACGGCACCAATACGACGCTCAATAACGGCCGTTTCCTGATCAACCTGAAGGAGCGTGACGATCGTTCAGGCACCGCGGCGGAAGTCGCCCGGGATCTGCAGAAGGAAGTGGCGAACGTTCCTGGTATCAAGCTGTATCTCCAGCCCGAGCAGGATCTCACGCTCGATACGACCGTTTCGCCAAATCAGTATCAGTTCGTCTTGCGCGGGCCGTCGCAGCAGGCATTTATGCAATACGTGCCGGCGCTGCTCGATCGGATGAAAAAAATCTCATCGATCACCGATGTCACCAGCGACTTGAACAACGACGGCCTGAGCGTGAACATCGAGGTCAACCGTCAGCTGGCGGCGCGTTATGGCATCACTGCGGCCACCATCGACAACGCACTCTACGATGCCCTGGGGCAGCGCATCGTGTCGACGATCTTCGAGCAATCCAGCCAGTACCGTGTGATCCTGGTTGCCAAGCCCGAAAGCCTGCCTACGCTGGAATCGCTGGGGGATATCTACCTGCCCAGCCAGACCGGTAGCAGCGGCCAGGTGCCATTGAAGGGGATCGCCAAGATATCGGTCACCAAGTCGCCCCTGGTGATCAGCCACCTGGCGCAGTTCCCCGCAGTCACTATTTCATTCAACCTGGCCAAGGGCGCCTCGCTCAGCAAAGCTGTGGAGGAAGTGAACCAGGCCGAGCAGGCGGTGCATTTGCCGGCGTCGATCACCTCGTCGTTCCAGGGTGCGGCGCAGGCCTTCCAGGACTCGCTGTCCAGCGAGGTGTATCTGCTGATTGCTGCGCTGGTCGCCGTCTACATCGTGCTCGGCGTGCTGTACGAAAGCTTTATTCATCCGATCACCATTCTTTCGACCTTGCCGTCGGCGGGCATCGGTGCCTTGCTGGCCTTGATGATTGCCGGCAGCGACCTGGACGTGATCGGCATCATCGGCATCGTGCTGTTGATCGGTATCGTCAAAAAGAACGCGATCATGATCGTGGACTTCGCGCTCGAAGCCGAACGAGAGCATGGCAAGCCGCCGGAAGAGGCAGTTTTCGAAGCCTCGCTGCTGCGCTTCCGTCCGATCCTGATGACGACGCTGGCAGCGATGCTCGGCGCGTTGCCGATGTTGCTGGGCAGCGGCACCGGCTCCGAACTACGCCGGCCGCTGGGCCTGGCGATTATCGGTGGTCTGGCGCTTAGCCAGGTGTTGACCCTGTTCACCACGCCGGTCATCTACCTGTTCTTCGATCGTCTCGCGCAGCGCTTCGGGCGCAAGCGCCCCGATCCGGCCATCGAGCACGCGCCGTGAGTATCCCCGGGCTGTTTATCCGCAGGCCGGTAGCCACCACCTTGCTGGCGGTGGCCATCTTGCTGTCCGGCTTGTTGGCGTACTTCAAGTTGCCGGTGGCACCGTTGCCGAACATCACTTTCCCGGTGATCGTGGTGCAGGCAAGCATGGCCGGCGCGAGCCCCGACATCATGGCGTCCACGGTGGCGGCGCCACTCGAACGACGCCTGGGCGCGATTGCCGATGTTTCGCAGCTGACCTCCACCAGCTCGGTCGGTTCGGCACAGATCGTCATCCAGTTCGGCTTGAGCCGCGATATCAACGGCGCGGCCCGCGACGTGCAAGCGGCGATCCAGGCCGCACGCGCGGATCTGCCCTCTACCTTGCGCAACAACCCGACGTACCGCGAGTTCAATCCGTCCGACTCACCGATCATGGTGTTGGCGCTCACCTCGCCGACGTTGACGCGTGCACAGCTCTACGATTCGGCGAACTCGGTCATCCAGCAGCAGCTGTCGCAGGTGGACGGGGTAGGGCAGATCACGCTGGGCGGCAGCGCCTTGCCGTCGGTGCGCGTGGAACTGCAGCCCGACCAGCTCAACAGCTATGGCATCGGCCTGGAAGACGTGCGCGCGGCGATCAGTTCGGCCAATGCCAACAGCGCCAAAGGGCATATCGACCAGGGCGACCAGCGCTATGAAGTGACCTCCAACGACCAGATCAACAAGGCCGCGCCTTACCGCGACCTGGTCGTGGCGTATCGAAACAACGCACCGGTGTTCCTGCGCGACGTTGCCGATGTGCAGGATTCGGCGGAGAACATTCGCAACGCCGGCTTGTACAACGGCAAGGACGCGGTGCTGGTCATCGTCTATCCGCTGCCGGGCGGCAACATCGTCAAGACCGTGGCGCAGATACGTAAAGTGTTGCCGTCGATCGAGGCGACCTTGCCCAGCAGCATCCATGTCGGTGTGGCGGTCGACCGCTCTCAATCAGTCAACGCGGCGGTCAACGACACCGAGCGCACCTTGTTTATCGCCGTGTTGCTGGTGATCGGCGTCGTGTTCGTGTTCCTGCAGTCGCCGCGGGCGATCCTGGTGCCGGCAGTGGCGTTGCCGTTATCGATCGTCGGTACCTTCGGGCCGATGTACCTGCTTGGCTACAGCCTGGACAATCTCTCGCTGATGGCGTTGACCATCGGCACGGGCTTTGTCGTCGACGATGCGGTGGTCGTGCTTGAAAATATCGTGCGCCATGTCGAGGAAGGCATGGACGTGCGCGAGGCGGCACTGGTAGGCAGCGCAGAGGTCAGCTTCACCGTCATTTCAATGAGCCTTTCGTTGATTGCCGTGTTCCTGCCCATTCTGTTGATGCCGGGTGTCGTCGGCTTGCTGTTCCACGAATTCGCGGTGACGTTGTCCATCGCCATTCTGCTTTCGCTGGTGATTTCGCTGACCGTCACACCGACGATGGCGGCGTATGTGCTCAACCACAAGAATGCGCTTCACTCCGGGTCGCGCTGGGCGGTCTGGTCCGAGCGGCAGTTCGAGCGCTTCAAGAATGCCTACTCCCGCTCGCTCGACAAGGTGCTCGATCATGCGTTATTGGTGGGCCTGCTTCTTATCGGCCTGATCGTTGCCAATGTGCTGCTGATCAAGCTGGTGCCGTCGACCTTCTTTCCCGAGCAGGACAACGGCATCCTGCAAGGGCAGATCATTGCCGACCAGAGCATCTCGTTTCAGTCGATGGAAGAGAAGCTCGCCCAGTTGCAGGCGATCGTGCAGAAAGATCCGGCCGTGGCTTCGGTGGCCGGTTTTACCGGTGGCCGTGCGCTCAATACGGCCAATGTGTTCATCGAGCTGAAGCCATTGGCCGAGCGCCATATTTCCGCGTCGCAAGTGGTCGATCGCCTTCGGCCCAAACTCAATGGCGTGTCCGGTGCGAGACTGTTCTTGCAGGCCGCGCAGGATCTGCGTATCGGGGGGCGCTCGTCCGCGGCCGAATACCAATACACCTTGACCAGCGACGATCCGACGGCGTTGTTCACCTGGGTGCCCAAACTCGTGGCTGCGCTGGGCAAGCAGCGTGGGCAGATGCAGGACGTCAATTCGGATTTGCAGCAGAACGGGCTGCAGATCTACGTCAATATCGATCGCGCGGCAGCTGCACGCTATGGGTTTGCACCGAACCAGATCGACAGTGTGCTTTACGATGCGTTTGGCCAGCGCACCGTATCGACGGTCTACAACCAGCTGAACCAGTACTACGTGGTGATGGAAGTCGCGCCCAAGTATTGGCAGTACCCGCAGATGCTCGACCGCATGCGCTTCAGTACCGCAGCGGGCAATGCCAGCGGAACGCAGCAGACGCAGATGTCGAGCGCGCTGGTGAAGGGCGTGACAGCGGCCTCGGTGGTGAGCAGCGCGCAAGGTGCATCGACTTCGACCAACTCCCGCAATGCCGATGCGGAAGCGAACCAGCTCACTAATGCCATCTCCAATGCCAAGGGCGGCAGCTCCAGCGGTAGCGCGGACAGTACGGCGGCCGAAACCCTGGTGCCGTTCCCGGCCCTGGCGAGCTACGTCAGCAACCATACCGCCACCCAGGTCAGCCACCAGGACGGTCTGGTGGCCGCCACGATTTCGTTCAATCTCCCGCCAGGCGGTTCATTGAGCCAGGCCTCGGCGACGATCGATCAGGTATCGCGGGACCTGGGCTTGCCCGCATCGATTCATGGCAGCTTCGCCGGCGCCGCGCAGGTTTACGGACAGTCGATGTCGACCATGCCGTTGCTGATTCTTGCGGCACTGGCGGCCGTCTATATCGTGCTGGGCATGCTCTACGAGAACACCATCCATCCGATTACGATTCTTTCCACGTTACCGTCGGCGGGCATTGGCGCCACGTTGGCGTTGCTGATCTTCGGCACGCCGTTTTCGGTCATCGCCATGATCGGCATCATTCTGTTGATCGGTATCGTCAAGAAAAACGCGATCATGATGATCGACGTCGCCATCCATCTGCAGCGTGACGACGGGCTGGAGCCTCGCCAGGCGATTCACGACGCGGCCGTGGTCCGTCTACGCCCCATCATGATGACCACCGCCGCAGCCGTGCTGGGCGCGGTGCCCTTGGCGATCGGCATCGGACAGGGCGCATCGCTGCGCCAGCCTTTGGGTATCACTGTCATGGGCGGTTTGATATTCAGTCAAGTCTTCACCCTGTACACCACGCCAGTGATCTATCTCTACCTGGACCGCCTGCGTGCCAGGATCGCAAGGTGGTCGGCCGGCTTGCCGTGGAACAGATTGGACGCAAACGCATGAACATGAAAAATTCCCGCAAGGCCCTGACCGTGTCGTTGGCGTTGCTGCTTGGCGGCTGCATGGTTGGCCCCGACTACCAGCGTCCCCAGGTAAGCGTGCCGGCCAGCTATAAGGAATTGCCCGGTTGGGAGGTCGCTTCCCCCGCGGCAGCCGACGCACCCAAAGGTGACTGGTGGGTCGGTTTCCACGATCCGTTGCTGGATCGCCTCGAACCGATGGTCTCGGTATCCAACCAGACCGTACGCCAGAGCTACGCCAACTACCAGGAGGCGCTGGCCGAGGTACAGGTAGCGCGCAGCTCCCTGTTTCCCACTATTGGCGTTTCCGGTTCGGCAACCCGGCAGCGCAGTGCGAGCGGCAACTTCGGCAATAACACGACCGTCTCCAGGGGAGTGGCCAACGCCGGCTCGCTGGAGGGCAATGTGAGCTGGGCGCCTGATCTGTGGGGCAAGGTGCGTCGCACGATCGAAGAGAACAAGGCGACGGCCGAGGCAAGCCAGGCAACCTTGGCCAATGCCACGTTATCCGAGCAAACCGCATTGGCCGCCGCAGTCATCGACCTACGCGTAGCCGATGCCAACATCGATCTGCTGCAGAAGACGGTCGACGCGTACAAGGAATTCCTGCGGGTGGTGGCCAACCAGGGTTCGGCAGGCATCACGCCACCGTCGGATGTGATCGCCGCACGGACACAGTTGGAAAATGCGCAGTCCAGCCTGATTGCATTGGGCGTGGCGCGTGCGAAAGATGCGCACGCCATCGCCGTGTTGGTCGGCAAGAATCCGGAAGAGCTGGACCTGCCGCACGATGCAACGATACCGACCTTGCCGTCGATCCCCACCGGCGTACCTTCGACGTTGCTGCAGCGTCGCCCGGATATCGCCGTGGCCGAGCGCGAGATGGCTGCACAGAATGCGGCGATCGGCGTCGCTATCGCCGCCTACTATCCGGACCTGTCGTTGACGGGTGCCGACGGCTTTTCACAATCGCCGCTGGCCGGTTTGCTGCATGTGGCCAACCATGTGTGGTCGCTCGGCGCCGACGTCAGCGAAACCGTCTTCGACGGTGGCGCGCGTCATGGCCAGGTCGCCGCTGCCAAGGCAGCGTATGAGGCGGCCGAGGCCAACTATCGCGGTACGGTGCTGTCGGCATTCCAGAATGTGGAAGATGACTTGTCGGGCCTGCGCATTCTTGCGCAGCAGGCCGAAGTGCTGGATGCCGCCGTACGCGACGCCTCGCGAGGATCGGAAATTGCCTTCAACGAGTATCAGGCGGGCACGGTCGATTACACCACCGCGGCTACTGCACAGACTACCTATCTCAATACGCAGCAGTCGGCGTTGAGTGTGCAGCAGCAGCGTTTGTTGGACGCGGTATCGTTGATTGGCGATCTTGGGGGCATGCCCGGCAACGACGTTCCTGATGCGAAGACGGCTGCCGCTGTGCATTGATGATGGATGGGCGGTGCCAGCAGCCCCGCTCACCCCAACCCTAGCCCTGGCTTTGCCGGGAGATAGGGCGGGGTGAGGGGCAATAATGGGCGATGCGAAGCGAGCCTAGTGTTGCAACCTCGTTCCTAGAAATGTTCCCACACGACGTCGATACTCGTCGCCGGCATAGCGATACAGATCGACATGACGCGCGCCGGGGACAACCCATAGCCAGCTGTTGGCACCTGCCGCGGCGTACATGGCCCGCGATTCCTTGAGTTGCGTATGCATGTCCGCATCGCCGGCGATCAGCATTCTTGGCGCGGTCAATCTCCCGATGTGATCGATCGGACGCAGTTGTTGCGGGTCGATCCCTAGCATCACATGCATGGTGACAAGGAACGGCTGTGTCAGCCATGGCCCGGAAGAACCCAGATGCAGAAGCAGGCGATCGCGCAGGGCATCTTGAATCGTCGGGTAAACCTGTTCGAGCACGATGGCATCGGCATGTAGTGGTGGTTCGGCCAGCAGGACGGCGGCGCCGCCCATCGATGTCGCAATGATGCCGACGTGCTCGTCCGGTACCTGCGCTCGAAGCCAGTCAAGTGCTGCGCTGGCATCGTGCGATTCGCGGTAGCCGAACGTGACGGCGTTTCCACCACTTTCTCCCGCGGCCTGAAAATCGATAAGCAGGACCGAGTAACCCAGTTCGTGTAGCCAACCCGCACGCGGCAACATTGCCAGCCGATCGGCGTGCACGCCATGCAACAGCAAGACCGCTCCATGGTGAGGCAAGCCAGGCGCGAACCAGCCGTGGATCTGGCTGCCCGATGCGCTGGCGATGCTCACGGTGGCTGCCCCCAGTTCCGGCGGAGGTGGCCCCAACGCTTTATGGGTCGGTGCGACAAGCAACTTGCCGACAAATGCCATGCTGCCAATCCCGGCGCTCACAAAAACAAGGAGCGCGGCGAAGATGATGCGTAGCGTGCGATACGGTGCCACTGACGTATCCCCCGATCGAGCTGATCATCGTGGCCGGCAACGGTGTCCAGCCGGAGGCGCGTTAAGGCGCTTATCGGGGCAAAACCGAAATATTTGGCTTGGGGAGTCAGTCGGCGGAATGCGTCTGCGCGCGCAACGCCCCCGGCGGTTGCCCGATGATCCGTTTGAACGCACGGCTGAACGCGGCGAGCGAGCCATAGCCGAGCCGAAACGCCACGGTTTCGATCGACTCCCGGTCACGGCTGATCAACTGCGCCGCCAGGCGCATGCGCAACTCGGTCAGATACTTCACTGGAGTCATGCCGGTGACAGCGAGAAAACGTTCCGCAAACACCGAGCGGGAGCTGCCCATTTCCGCGGCAAGTTCGGCGACCGTCCAGTTTTTGCCGGGATCTCGATGCAGTGCCAGGATGACCTTGCCCAATCGCGGATCGCGCAAGGCTTCTACCCAACCTGTCGCGTCACCGCATCCGCATTCGACCCAGCCGCGCACGATGAATGCGGATACGACATCGGCAAGTCGAGCAAGAATGCCTGCGAAGCCCGCACGCCGGGTCTGCGATTCGCGCTCCATCGCGTCGAGCATCGTTCGAAGTTCGGGATACCGCTCCAGCAGTGTGCCGACCAGCATGACCTCGGGCATCGAGGCAACAAGCAACTGCATGCCGCCCAGGTCGAACTCCATGCAGCCACTGAAGATCAGTGCACCGTCGCTGGCGGATGCATCATCGGCGTTCGGCTTGACCGCACACACCGTAGCGCACAGATCGGTCGTCTCGAAGTCGGCAATGTCCTGGCAGGGGATGTCCGGCGTCGATAGAAGAGCGTGTGCGCCACCTTGCGGCAGCAGGGCGGCGTCGCCCGTCTCCAGGCGATAGAGCGTTCCGCTGGTGCCGCGCAGGAAGACCGGCCCGCGGCCGATGAAATGAAACTGCGCGCGCCCCGGAGCCTTACCGAAACCGAGGCCGAAAGGGGCAACGGCTTCGATCCGTTTGTACTGCACGCCGACCAGCCGCATGCCCAGCAGCAGTTCGCTGGCCAGGTCGTGCGTATCGGCGGGTTGGGGCAGGGTGGCAGGCATGTTCAGACGAATAATCAATAAATGCGGATTCTACATCATAGACCGTCCGGATTCTGGCCCCTACGCTATGGTTTTGAAAGGGATAGCGGCAAATGAATGCAGGTCTGCAAGTCGACGCGGCGCCTCCGGTGCAGGAGAAACCGGCCTGGGGTGCGGTCTTTTCGCTGGCACTGGGCGTCTTTGGATTGGTGACGGCGGAATTTTTGCCTGCGAGCCTGCTGACGCCGATGGCGTCGAGCCTTGGGGTTACCGAGGGGCTGGCGGGGCAAGCAGTAACGGCCACGGCCGCTGTCGCGATGCTGACCAGCCTGTTGATCGCCACGGCCACGCGCAAGATCGACCGACGCTGGGTATTGCTGGCTTTCTCGGTGTTGCTGATCGTCTCGAATGTATTGGTGGCGTACGCCCCGAATCTCCCGACCATTCTGGCCGGGCGTGTATTGCTGGGCATCGCGATCGGCGGGTTCTGGACCATGTCTGCCGCAACGGCCATGCGTCTGGTGCCCGAAGCGATGGTGCCGCGGGCGCTGTCGATCATGTTCAGTGGCGTGTCCCTGGCTACCATCGCCGCCGCGCCGCTGGGCAGTTACCTCGGTGGCCTCATCGGCTGGCGACATGTTTTTCTATTGGCGGTAGTGCTGGGTTTGCTGGCGCTGATCTGGCAGCTTTTCACGCTTCCCAGAATGGCGCCGAGCGGCACCACGCGCCTGGGTACCCTGATCGAGGTGCTAAAGCGCCCAGGAATGGGGCGGGGCATGATCGCCTGCACATTGGTGTTCACCGGCCACTTCGCTTTTTTCACCTACCTGCGTCCTTTTCTCGAAGGTGTAACGGGCGTCGGCGTGAATGGCCTTTCGGCGATTCTGCTGGGCTTCGGTGTGGCGAATTTCCTTGGTACATCACTCGCCGGCTTGATGCTCGAGCGCAATTTGCGTCTCACCCTGATGCTCATGCCGTTGTTGATGGCGCTGATCGGTTTTTGCCTGGTCGTGCTCGGGCGTGTGCCGGTCATGCACGCGGTGCTGGTGTCTCTTTGGGGCATGGCCTTCGGTGCGGTACCGGTCGCGTGGTCCACGTGGATTACCCGCACCGTCCCCGATGAGGCTGAAAGCGGCGGTGGCTTGATCGTTGCGGCAGTCCAACTGGCGATCACCATGGGTGCAGCCGCAGGGGGCGCCATTTTCGACGTCAGCGGTGCGAAGGGCGTTTTTACCGCGAGTGCGGCGGTGCTGTTTGCCGCTACCCTGATTATTGCGCTGAATTTTAGGCCGCGGTCGGTACTTGCTACATCGTCATGATGGAAGAAGCCATTCGTGTTCGGGCTGAGAGAAGCTTGATACCGAAAGCTTGGCAATGGATATAAAGAACGGCAACGCCCATCAGGCGCTGCCGTTCTTTATCAGGTGGGAGTCAGTTGCGCCCGGCCATTTCGGCATCGGCGGCTTTTTTCGCCGCCGCTTTCGCGTCTTCGGCGGCCGCATCGGCTTCGGCCTTGAGTTGTTTGACGTAGCCCTTGGCTTCATCCGCCTGGCAGGTGATCTGGATGGTCACCTCGTCGCTGACCTGGGGAACGAAGGCACCGAGGCCGAAATCGGAGCGCCTCAGTGTCGTCGTCGCCTCGAATCCGATGGAGGGGAGGTGGCTGCGAATGTTGGTGCCGATCTTGTTGATGGTCACGTCGAGCGTCACCGCGCTGGTCACTCCGCGCACGGTGAGATTGCCGGTGACCTTGAGTTTGTCCGGTGCACTTCCTCGCTCGACCTTGGTACTGCGAAAGGTGGCCGTCGGGTATTTCGCGGTATCGAAGAAATCGACCGAGCGAAAATTTTCATCGAGGTCGGCCACACCGCTGCTGAAATGAGCGAGCTCGATCGTCACCGCCACGGACGAGCGCGTCGGGTCGGCCTGGTCGAAATCCAGCGTGCCCTGGGCCATGGTGAACTGCGCGGTGGGATGGGAGAAGCCCAGGTGGTCCCAGCGAACCACACCCTGGCTGTGCTGCGACTCCAGAATGTAGGTAGTGGCATGCAACGGGATGCTCGCAAGAGCCAGGGCAGCGGCGAGGGCAATGGAACGAATCATGCGACAGATCTCCTTGGGGTTCCGCCGCCGGCACCCTGCCAGCGCGGTTGCGGCGACTGTGCTCGGGTGCACGGCGCCAAGTCCTGAAATGCGCCTGAAATCCCCTGAATATCTCTGAATCCCTGGCGCGTCCGGCCGCGTTGATTCCATTCGGCCTCTAGTTCCGGTGGCGCTTGCCGGCCCATCGGGTTGATGCCACCATCGCCGAGCCGCCTGTTCACGGCTATAAACAATGGCTTATATGTCGTCTGCTCCGGAATCATCGTTCAAGGACATGCTGCGCATCGGCGACTGGTCGGTTCGCCCCCTGGCGGGGCAGATGACGCGTGGTGATGAAACTGTCCGGGTGGAAGCGCGCACGATGCGGCTGCTGTTGTGCCTGGCGGAGAACGCCGGAGAGGTCGTCAGCATCGACGACCTGCTCGATCAGGTGTGGCAGGGCGTGATCGTCACCCCCGATTCGGTCTACCAGGCGGTGACGGCGTTACGGCGCCTCTTGGGCGATGATCCCAAGCAGCCTGCCTACATCGCCACGGTTCCCCGGCGAGGCTACCGGATGGTTGCCACGGTCGTTGCCGGAGGGGATTCGGTGGCGTTGCCGATCGCGCCGCAGGTGGCGGCCAATGATGAGTTCGAACGCCGAACGGATATTGCACCCGGGAAGACTCGCCGTCCCTCTTACCTATGGCTACGAATAGCGGTTGGCGTGGTCATGCTTGGCGGTGCGGTTTTGTACCTGCTGCTTCACCATGCACCGCCGCCTCAGGTTGCAGCGGTGGCGGCCGCTCCCAATCCCCGCTCCATTGCCGTGCTTCCTTTCCTTGATCTGACCGATGCCATGAACGAGGAACCGTTTGCTGATGGCATGACGGAGGAGTTGATCGACAAGTTGAGCCAGTCGCACGATTTGCATGTGGCGCCGCCCACCTCATCGTTTTACTTCAAGGGCAAGCAGGTTACGGTGGGGCAGGTGGCCAGGTCGCTGGACGTGGCCTACGTGCTCGATGGCAGCGTACGGAAATCGGGAAACACGCTGCGCGTTGCGGCGCGGCTGGTTCGTGCCAATGACGGTTTTGTTGCCTGGTCGGAAACCTATGATCGAACCTGGAACGACAAGCTGATGATCCAGGACGATATCGCCAGCGAAGTGAGCAAGGCGTTGAAGGTGTCCATCCAGTGATGCAACAGGCCTGATTGGGGTCGCCGAGGGTCTTTGTTATCCCACATAACCCAAGCGGACGATTTTCACCTCATTATGTTTACCTGCATTTTGACAACGCCCGACACCATCGGGTGACTTGGCGCCCTGGTTAGCCGGGCACGGGGTATTTTGGCCCCGACCGGCGTGGAAGCGAGGTGGTTCACACCAAGCTGCCGTTTCTTATGGCCTTCTTTGCACTGGTCTCGGCGCGATGATTCTTGTGCATCGGCGCCGCAGTCGCGTATCGTGGCTTTGAACGCAACCCAAGGGAGGGAGCGTGCCGGTTTTATTTTCGCTTCTGTACCTGATGTGCCACGCGCTGGCGATCACGATCTTTGCCGATCGGGCAATGATCATTTCCTTTTCGTTTCTTGTTGCCGCGCCCGTGATTGCCGCCGGCGTGTGTTTCTGGCGAGCGCGCAAGGTCGGCTATTCGTTGACCAGGGGCTGGACAGCCTTGGGCCTGGGCGCGTTGCTATGGGCAGCGGGCATGGCGCTGAACATGCGCCAGGAAGTCTTTCTCCAGAATCTCAATGCGACGCCTGGCGATAGCATGTTGATGTACGTGCTTTACGGTGTTCCGTTGACGTTTGCCATCGCCAGCACGGACGAAAACATCTGGTACATACGCCTGATCGATGCCGTCCTGGCAGCTGTGCTCGGCTACCTGTATTTCGTGCATACGTTTTCGCTGGCCACGGCTCAAGGCGCCAGCGAGGAGGGTTTGACGAACCTGCGTGCCATGTTCGATCTTGAGAATATATTTATCGTGCTGTTCTCGCTGATTCGGTATGTGACCAGCACCACGCCCACCAGGCGACAATTCTTTCGTGTGCTGGCGATCTTCTCGCTCGTCTACATGCTGACGGCGGCGTATATCAATCATGTCCAGCCGGAAGATACCGACTTCGGTGGCTTGTCCGACCTGGTCATCGACATTCCTTTTCTTGTCTTGATCATGGCCGCGTCCATCAGCGCCGGCTCGAACTTTCGCGTCAAGGCATCCAGGCGTATCTCGCTGGTGGTACACGCCGGTAGCCCGTTGGTGATGCCGGTCACCCTGTTGCTGGTGTCGGGTTTCGTCGTGCGCTCGCATCTGGCGCTGGGTATTGCCGGTTTTGTCATCGCGACGCTTGGTTATGGCTTGCGTAGCGTGCTGATTCAAGTCCGCGCCTATGAGGAGCGTGATCGCTTCAACGCGCTTGCCAGGGTCGACGAACTCACCGGCGTGTCCAATCGACGCCAGTTCGATGAAACGCTGGCGATGGAATGGCAACGGCTTGGACGGTCGGGTGAGAGTGTGGCGATATTCATGCTCGATATCGACTACTTCAAGTTGTTGAACGACATGCATGGCCATCAGGTGGGCGACGAACGGCTACGCGCAGTGGCGCAGACCGTCGCCCGATGCGCGTCACGTTCATCCGATCTTGTGGCCCGTTATGGTGGCGAAGAATTTGCCGTGTTGTTGCCTGCCATATCGCTGCCAGAGGCGTTGGAAGTTGCCGAAAGCATGCGCGTAGCGGTCGAGACGCTTGGCATGGAAGCGCCTGGACCGAGCGGCATAGTGACCATCAGCGTAGGCGTGGGTTTTCTCGACCACGTTGCGGACAGCAAGCCGGGCTCATTGATGTCGACGGCGGACGAAGCGTTGTACCAAGCCAAGCACCGCGGTCGAAACCGGGTGGTCTATCACGGTGCTCTCGATCTGTCGGACATCGTCGGTGGCCAAAACCTGGGCAGCTAGAATTCTTGCCATGCTGCCGTTTCGGCGGTCGCCATTGACGAAGCGGGACGAGTCGCAATCACGCGCGCAGAACTTGCCGGCTTGGCCGCGGAGGTCTGTCGAGCCGTCGATTCCGTCGTCCGCGCGGTGTCGCCTGCAAAGGTGAAAAACGCGACTTGCCGCGTCAGCTCTTCGGCCAGGTCGAGTGCCTGTCGACTTGCTGCACTGGTCTCCTCGACAAGAGCGGCGTTCTGCTGGGTTACTTCATCCAGTGCGGTAACGGCATGGTTGACCTGGTCGATGCCCGCTGATTGTTGGGTGGATGCGGCAGCAATTTCGCTGACGATACCCGAAACCCGCACCGCACCCGATTCCATCTGGGCCAATGCGGCTCCCGTTTGCTGTACGAGCGTGGAGCCGGTGGCAACCCTTTCGGTGGTTTCGGAAATCAACGCCTTGATATCTTTCGCAGCCGTAGCGCTTCGCTGAGCAAGCGAACGTACCTCGGCGGCAACGACGGCAAAGCCTCGGCCATTCTCGCCGGCTCTTGCGGCTTCAACTGCCGCGTTGAGGGCCAGTAGATTGGTCTGGAAAGCGATTTCGTCGATGAGTACCGCGATCTCGGAGATATCCCGGCTCGCATCGGTGATCCTGGCCATGGCATCGACGGCTTCCATGGCTATTTTCCTGGTGGCCAGGGCATCGTTTCGCAGGGATGATGTGAGCGTTTGTGCATGACTGGCCCCATCGGCATTCTGGCGCACGGTCGCCGTCATCTCTTCCATGGATGCTGCCGTTTCCTCCAGTGACGATGCTTGTTCCTGTGTTCGCGATGAGAGGTCGTCGGCGCCTGCCGAAATATCGCGTGCCGATTGAGTTACCTGGGTCGCGTTATCGCGAACCTTGCGCACGATGTCGGCCAGTTGCCGATCCATGGCGCCAAGCGAACGCAGTGTATCGCTCAATTCATCCCGGCCATCGACGTGCAGGGTATGGTTGAGCTCGCCTTGGCTGATACGTTCGGCCAGCATCCTTGCTTTCAGCAGCGGACGCATGATCGAGCGAGAGAGAAAGAAGCCGGCCAGCACCAGGGCGATGGCGCCCAATGCGATGGTGATCGCAACCGCTGCCTGCGCTTGTGATTCGATGCGCTGAGAAGCTTCAAAGGATTCCCTGGCCTGCTTCTTATTGATCGCCACGATAGCTTCGATGTCCTTGCCTTCCTGGGCGTAGGCTGGGCCGAGCGTATCCAGCATGAGTTGCTTGGCCTGGTCATGCTTTCCGGCGGCCATGAACGCTTCTGCCTGGGCCACAAGATCGCGGGCAACTTGGCGAGAGGCGACGAAATGTTCCGCCGCGACTCTTTCCTCACCAGCGGAGGTCTGTGCCGGGTAGTACTGATTCCACAGGTCGTCCATCTTCTTGCTGTTGACTGCAGCGTTTGCTTGTTCGCTTTTTAGTGCTTCGGGCGTGCCCTGAATGAGCGCGCGGTTGAGCAGCGTCCGGTTTTCGTTGAACAAGGCACGGACATCGGTCACTTCGACAATAGGCAACAGCGTCGTGTTGTAAAGCGAGTCGAATTGACCACCGGTTTTCCGAAGTGCCAGCAGGCCGCCAGAACCCACCGCCAGCGCCACTACGACTGCCATCGAAATGATCAGCATGATTTTGGTTCGTACGTTCATGCGTACTCCCTATACAGATTATGACGCTGGTGTTTCGGCGGATGCGACGCGGACTTGAGTGCATGACTGTCGAGACCGATTTGGGCGTCTCGAATCTTTCGGTGACCTGACGCAAAGGGCGTGAGCGCTATGGATTTCGCGATTTTTTGCGGTGATGTGGCAAGTTTTGTAAGCGTGCTTTTCGGGAGGTTGCCCGCGATAGCAGCCGCTTGGCACACGATGGCTGTATGTATATGTGAAGGTAATCTTTGAAGTTAACCTTCATATATGTCATCATGCCCTCATGGCCGAACAATCAGCTGATGCACGGGCACAACAAACCGCCGCGCTTGCGGCGGAGTTGCGTGTCGTTGCGGGGCAGCTCAAGCGCCGCCTTCGCCAACAGGCGCATTTCAGCGATCTCACCTCGTCGCAATTGGCAACACTGACCCGCCTGGAGCGCGATGGAGCGTCGACCGTGACAGCGCTCGCACGTGCGGAAAGCATGCGTCCGCAGTCGATGGGGGCGAATGTGGCCGCGCTGGAGGCCGCGGGTCTGGTGAGCGGTTCACCCGATCCCCACGACGGGCGGCAGACGCTGTGGGCGATTACGCCCGCCTGCCGCAAACGGATCAGGGAAGGACGCGCAGCCAGGGAAGACTGGTTATTCCGGACGATCCAGCAGGAATTTTCACAAGCGGAGCAAGCCAAACTCGCGGTGGCCGTTGCCTTGTTGAAGCGCCTGGTCGAACACGATCAACCGCCAACCTCGTAATGACTCTTCTACTTCACGGCGCCGGCGGATGGTTCGGCGCTCAAAGCCCCTTCAGGAAATAACCATGACGATATCCACGCTCGATCCCCGTTCGGCACTTGTCGTGATCGACCTGCAAAAAGGCATCGTGGGTTATCCCACGGTACATCCCATCGGCGACGTGATTCGAAACGCCGGCAACTTGATCGATGCGTTTCGTCGCCACGGCCTGCCGATCGTGCTGGTCAATGTCACTGGCGGTGCCCCGGGACGTACGCAGCAGGCGCGTCCCGCTGGCGAGCGACCGACCGATTGGGCGGACTTTATCCCCGAGCTCAAGCAGCAGCCGACCGATCACGTGGTCACCAAGAACACCTGGGGCGCGTTTTTCCATACGGACCTTGAGGCGTATCTGAAGGGGCAGGGCGTGACGCAGGTCGTTCTGCTTGGTGTGGCGACGAGTATCGGCGTGGAGTCGACAGCGCGACAGGCACACGAGTGCGGATTTCATGTGACGCTGGCTACCGATGCGATGACGGACATGAACCCCGATACACACACCAACAGCGTCGAACGCATCTTTCCGCGCCTGGGCGAGACGGGCACCACGAACGACATTATCGACTTGCTCGATCGCAGTCGCGCATAAGCCCATGACGCCTGGTCAAAACGGGATGCATCAGTGAAAGGCACGTTCCGCTCGCTGCGTATTTTCAACTATCGGGTTTGGGCGAGCGGGGCGATCGTGTCCAATATCGGCACGTGGATGCAGCGTACCGCGCAGGACTGGATCGTATTGACCCAGTTGACGCGACACAACGCCACCGCGGTCGGTGTGGTGATGGCGCTGCAGTTTGGTCCCCAGTTGTTGCTGCTGCCGTTTACCGGGTTCGCCGCCGACCACATGGACCGGCGCAAGCTCGTGTTCGCCACCCAGGCGACCATGGGTGCGCTGGCATTGGGTTTGGGCTTGTTGACCGTATTTGGCCTGGTCAGGCTTTGGCAAGTCGACGTGTTCGCCTTCCTGTTGGGGTGTGCATCCGCTTTCGATTCGCCTGCACGCCAGACGTTCGTTTCCGAGCTGGTCACAGAGGTCGATCTGGGGAACGCGGTGGCGCTCAATTCCACCTCGTTCAACGCGGCACGCATGATCGGGCCGGCGATAGCAGGCGTGTTGATCGCGGCATTGGGTTCGGGGTGGGTATTCCTGATCAATGCGGCGACTTTTGGCGCGGTGCTGTATTCGCTAAGCCTGTTGCGTCTGGACGAGCTGCATCCTCATCAGCGGGCGGCGCCTAAGCGCGGCAGCCTGGTTGAAGGCTTTCGCTATGTCTGGCGTCGGCCGGATCTCAAGGCGATCCTGTTGATGTTGTTTTTGATCGGCACCTTCGGGCTCAATTTCCCGATCTTCATTTCGACCATGTCGGTCAGCGTCTTTCACGGCGGAGCGGATCAATACGGCCTGCTGACCTCGACGATGGCGATTGGCTCGGTCGCCGGCGCCTTGCTGGCGGCCATGCGTGCAAGGCCGCACTTCGTGCTGTTAATGGGCGCCGCCGGTTTGTTTGGCCTTGGGTTGATCATGGCCGCCGTCATGCCGAGTGCGATGTTGTTTGGCATGGCGCTGATTGTCATCGGCATCGCGGCACAGACATTCACTACCTCGACCAATAGTCTTATGCAGCTGACTACCGAGCCGATGATGCGCGGGCGCGTGGTGGCGATCTTTCTCGCTATCGCGCTGGGGGGCACCCCGCTCGGTGCGCCCATCGTCGGGTGGGTTGCCGACACTTTCGGGCCACGTTGGGCATTGTCCGTAGGCGCGGCTGCCGGTATCGGTGCGGTCGGCGTGGCACTGCACTATCTGGCCAAGTACCATAAGCTGCGTATCCATCGGACTGACGGCCGATTTCGTCTCAGCATGGACGATCACAAAGCGGTAATGGCGTCGCGCCCAAAATAAAGCGGGCCATGCCTTCCGGGAACGAGGCGGGCATCATGGCAGCTATCCAGGCGTCGAACTGAATTCATGTGGGGACCCATGACTACCAAATCCTGGCTGCCTGCCGTTCTCAGCGTCAACGCGGGCTTCGTCGATACCTCGGGTTTTCTGGCGTTGCATGGCCTGTTTACGGCGCATGTAACGGGAAATTTCGTGACCATCGGCGCGTCGCTGGTGACGGGTACCTCCGGCATCATCACCAAATTGCTGGCGTTGCCGATGTTCTGCATCGTGATTGTGTTGGTTCGGCAGCTTCACTACCTGCTGGTCGAAAAGAAGTGGCCGGTAGTACGGACACTGTTGCTGATCAAGCTGGTGCTGCTGGTCTTCGCCGCAGCCTGCGCCATTCACTTCGGGCCGTTCGAGCGGAGCGATACGCTGTATGGCGCGGTTACTGGCCTGTCCCTGGTCGCCGCCATGTCGATTCAGAACGCCCTGCACCGCGTGCACCTGGGAGCGACGCCGCCTTCGACGATGATGACCGGGACTACCACACAGATCATGCTGGATGTCGCCGACTGGATGCGTCCACCTGCACCCGGTGAGCGTCGTGCCATCGGGCCAAAGTTCATCGCGATGCTGCAGGCCGTCCTTGCGTTCGCCATCGGTTGTGCCATGGGAGCATGCAGCTATGCGGCCTGGTCGATGTGGTGTTTTGCGATACCACCGGTCATTGCGCTGATCGCATTTTTTCTTCGCGACCCGAACCTGGATTCACCATCCCCCAAATAAACCCATGGCGAGGCTTTCGGCAAATCGGTCAATCGCGAATAATAGGCCTTTGCCGACGTTGGCTCCGCCCGGTTTCCCATGACTTCCACCAGGCTTCGTCTTTTCGCCGTCTTTGCGGCAGGCTATTTCGTTTCGTTCCTGTTTCGTGGCGTCAATCTCGGTTTCGCGCCATTTCTGACGCGGGAGCTTGGTTTCTCCGCCATCGATCTGGGTACCTTGACCAGCATGTATTTTCTAGGCTTTGCCGGAGCACAGATCCCGGCTGGCGTGCTGCTCGATCACTATGGCCCGCGTCGTGTCACGGCGTGTGTGATGTTGCTGGCCGCCGCGGGCATCTTTTTGTTCGGCAGTGCGAACAGCTTGAGCATGATGATGGTCGGTCGCTTGCTGATCGGTGTTGGTGTATCGGTTTGCCTGGGTGGAGCGTTCAAGGCTACGGCGCAATATTTTCCAGTGACCCAGTTGACTCTGATCAACGGCCTGGTGATGGCTGTCGGCGGGCTCGGTGGTGTAGCGGTTGGTGCGCCGCTGACATGGCTGCTTACGGTAACCACCTGGCGATCGGTGTGCATGGGGCTGGCTATCCTGACGGCGGTCGTCGCCGCGTCGATCTGGCTGTTCGCACCAGCGCCGCGCGATACGCATCAACAGCCGAGTGTGCTGGAGCAGTTCAAGGGGACGTGGCACATCCTCAGCAGCCGCGCGTTCTGGAAGCTGGCGGCGTTTTCTGGCATCAACCAGGGCGTGTTCTACGCAATGCAGTCGCTATGGGTCGGCGCGTTTCTGCATGACGTGCTGCCTGCAGCTTCCGATAGCGGTGCGCGAGTTGCCACCCTGGTTTCGATACTCGGCGCTGCGTTCATTGTTGGCAACATCGCGTTTGGCGCATTGGCACGCACGCTCGAAAAGCGTGGCATATCGGTTTATATGACCTCCGGTATCACGATGATGCTGTTTGTCGTGGTGCAGGCCTTGATCGCGGCGCGCGTGCCGTTGCCCGAGCCGGTGCTGTGGTCGGCCTATGGTGCCCTGGGAGGTACGGGAATATTGACCTATGCCGTGCTTGCGCATTATTTCCCGGTGCGTTTTATCGGCCGGGTCAATACCACGTTTACTCTGGTGATTTTCCTGTTGATCTTCGTGTTTCAAATCGGCATAGGCCGTGTGCTCGGCCATTGGCAGGCGAGCGAAGGCCATTACCCATTAGTAGCGCATCAAACTGTCTGGATCGGTCTGGTGGTGCTTCAATTGTTGGCCGCGATCTGGTATTTCCTGCCGGGGCAGCATCCTGATTCGCGCAAGCACGCTATTCCCAATAGCCTTTCAGATGCTAACGTAAGGGACTAGACACATTCAGTCATTGCGAAATCGACAGGGGAGTGATCGTAACCATGACTCGGTACAAGGCTGTACAAGCGTGTGTGGGGATTATCTTTTTATTTTTCGCATGGACTTGTCATGCGCAATCGCAAGTTTGTGAGGGCGGGCAGGCGCCTGTTGGCGATAACTCGCCGCTCTATAAACCCGAATTCAAGCGAATTACTCGTTATTGCGGCGCGGAGGTTCCGGCCGGTCAATTGAAAGACAGCATGGCTCGCCTTGCCGGCGAAGCGAATGACGGCGACGATCTTGCTGCGGCTACCTTGTACGCGGGGCTTAATGCATGCGCTGGCTGGAAGCAGCGAAACGATCCGTTGTTCCAGCAGCGCTGTGCGGGCGTCACCGATGAAGACATTGCCGGGGAGGGCAAATGGCTCACGATGGCAGCAGCTCGTGGCAACCGCGGTGCACAATACAATTACGCTATGGCGGGAGCCAGTACGATGGTGCCGGCTTCTGCCAAGGGCGAACCGGACGCTGATGAGGTGAAGAACTACCATCAGCTTGCTGCGGGTTATCTGCAGGATCTGGCCGAACAGTGCAATGTCGATGCGATCAGTGCCATTGCCACGATGGGGTTGGATGCTGACGGTCATTTCGGTAGCGCCCCCGAATTGGCCTACAAATATGCTGCGGTAAAAGCGCAGCTCAATAAGAAGGCGGACTCAAACAAGAAGTCCGAACCCAGCGACCCCTTGATGGCAAAAGCCCAGGCCAAGCTGCCTGCGGCCGCCAACCAGGCAACGTTGAAGAAGAACGCCGTGGAGTTTGCTCAGGATCACTGCAGGTAAGCGTTCGGCTCGTGCGCTACCATGCGCACGATTCCGCTATAGCCTGATGTCGTGACAACCGATCTTACTGTTCACTTTTTCGAAGGCCGTGATGGTGCCCGGCTCGCGTATCGCGAGCTCGGCCACGGACGACCGTTGATATTGATCCACGGGTATTTTTCGACGGCGGTCGTCAACTGGGTGCGCTACGGCCACGCGGCGAAACTGGCATCGCAAGGCTATCGCGTCATCATGCCCGACCTGCGCGCGCATGGTGATAGCGCCAAGCCTCATGATGCGGCCTCCTATCCGCCGGATGTGCTGGCCGACGATGGTTTTGCACTGATCGAGCATCTCGCGCTGACCGACTACGACCTGGGCGGGTATTCGCTGGGTGCTCGCACGACGATGCGAATGTTGGCGCGCGGAGCGAATCCCGCGCGGGCCATCCTGTCAGGCATGGGGCTGGAAGGTCTTGTGCACACGGCGGGGCGAAGCGAGCATTTTCGCCATATCCTCACGAATCTCGGGACGTTTGAGCGTGGCTCTCCGGAGTTCATGGCCGAGGCGTTCCTCAAGACTGTCGGTGGCGATCCGGAAGCCTTGCGGCGCGTACTCGATACGTTTGTCGACACACCGCTTGAGGTAATCGGGCATATCGAAATGCCTACGCTGGTGTTGAGCGGCATCGACGATCGCGACAATGGCTCGGCGCGAGAGCTTGCACAGGCGATGCCGCATGCACGCTACGCTGAAGTGCCTGGCACGCATATGAGTGCGGTGACCTTGCCGCAACTTGGGATGGCCATGGCCGAGTTTCTTGGGGTTGGCGAAGTCGCTCATTGAAGAGCTGCGCCTGCGGCGTCCTTCGCCTCAACCCTCTCCCCTGGCTCTGTCGGGGGAGAAGGCTGGGGTGAGGGGGCTCCAAGCTCTCAAGGCAACGGATGCGGCGCCACGCCCTCATTCGTGATCTTCACCGGCAAGATGTATCCCTGCGCATCGAACGCCATCTTGTCTATCGACACCACACGATGATTGGCTGCCGTCTCGCCGATAGGCCGGCGGTGATAGACGATGTACCAGGTATCGTCTTTCTCCACATGAAATACCGAGTGATGGCCGGCGCCTGTGGCAATGGCCGGGTCCTGCTGCAGAATCTTGCCGATGCGCTTGAACGGGCCCAGCGGCGAATCGGCGATGGCGTATGCCACGGAGTAATCGGGGCCAGTCCAGCCGCCTTCGGACCACATCAGGTAGTACTTGCCGTTGCGTTTGAACATGCAAGGGCCCTCAACGTAATTCTGCGGCGTGATCTCCTTGAACTGGCTGCCGTCGGGCAGGGTGGCGATACCGCTGAAATCGCCTTTGAGCTTGGCGATATTCGCGTGGCCCCAGCCGCCGTAGATGATGTAGTAGGTACCGTCGCTGTCCTTGAAGACGAACTGGTCGATTGGCTGTGCGCCGTTGTGGAAGGCGCCGATCAGCGGCTTGCCGAGCAGGTCGCGATAAGGCCCTTGCGGCTTGTCGGCCACCGCGACGCCGATACCGCCGAGCTCCTTGTCATTCTGGATGTCGTTGGCGCCGAAAAAGAAATAGAACTTGCCGTCCTTGGCTACCAGTGCCGGCGCCCACATTGCTTTCTTTGCCCAGGCTACATGCGCCGCATCCAGCACGTGGGCATGCTTGGTCCAGTGCACGAGGTCGGGCGAAGAGAACGCGTCGAAATAGGTCTGCTCGGCGTAACGCTCGGAGGTCGTGGGGTAGATCCAGTACTGGTGCTCGAAGATCTGCGCCTCGGGGTCGGCATACCAGCCCGGGAAAACCGGGTTGCCGGCATGAGCCGTGATTGATGCCATCGCCAGCCCTGTGGCGAGTACTGCTTTACCTGTCCAACGCATGCCAAGCTCCGCGAATGTGTTCAATAGGCTGCCCCGGCGACTGACGGCGGCCATCGTCAACGCATCGCCGTGTCGGAGGGATGCGTCGCCCCCAGGCCCGGCGGTTTCCAGCCGCTGCGCTTGAGTTGTTCTTCGTGCGTGGCCAGCCTGCAAGCGGGTAGCTGTTCGTACTTGGCGACTTCATCGTGGCTGCCCTGATGGCAGGCATCGATGATGTGCTGGCGCAGGCTGTCATCGTAGTAGAGGTTCAAGGGGTCGTACTTGGCGGTCCGCAAGGCGTCGGCCTTGGTGGAGCAGCCAAGGATGCTCAGCACCACAGCCACGGCGAGCATGCTCCATTCCACGACTGAAGGCGCTCTCAAGCGCCGCAATGGCCCTTTGTGGGGCATGGGGGAAATCTCCCGTGAGCTGGCTCGACGACGAGGAAGCGGCCGCGCATCTGGACGCGAGCCGGCTCAATGACCGTTGGCAATATAAAACGGTCCGGGTGCAATTGCGATGTCGGGAAGACGGGCCATCCAGGCGCCAGGTCATCAGCCGATGGGCGTGCGCTCGATGGCGTCGATGCGGTCGGGATAGAACGCCACGTGGTCCTTGATCTCGGCTACCGAATCGTAGGGTGACTCGTAGGTCCATACCGCGTTGACCGCACGCTCACCGCCAGCGGGAATGCTGTAGTACGAGCAGTCGCCCTTGTACGGGCAGTAGGTCGCATGCGTCGTGCGCTCCAGGAGCGCCATGTCGACGTCCTTGCGCGGTATGTAGAGCACGGCCGGATAATGTGCCTCCTGCAAGGAGAGGGCGTCGCGGCTGTCGGCGATGACCTTGCCGCCGGCGCGCACAACGACGTGTTCACGATTGGGTGTGATGGTGATCGGATGATCCGGACCGGGTATCTTGATCGGACGGGCTGCCATGACAGATGTCTCCTCGAAACCGATGGCGAGTGTGCTCGAAGCGATGTTCGATGCACGTCAAGCTCTAGCTGGGGGCGATGGCCGCCCGAGCAAGTAGGTGCCCCCGAATCGGCGCACTGCCCTCATCGATGGCTGCGGTGGCAACCGCCCGCTACATCGGTGCCGCCCGACTACAGCTTCGGGATGCGAATGCGACTGATCATCAGTGAGCCGGAAAGTACGAACATCAGCACGAGCGGGTGCAGGCTCAGGCGCCCCAGGCGCAAGACACCGAGCCAGAGCTGGTCGCCGATCGAGCCGCTCGTAGCCGCGACAAACAGCACCGCCACCAGAATCAGCGAGGTGGGAATCGGCGTGCCCTCGAAGTATTTGACCTTGTCGCCGCCTTCGGAGAGCGTTTCGGCAGTGACGTTGTAGCGCGCCAGGCGCGACACGCCGCAGGCGACAAAGAACACCAGCGCCGCCTTGTCCAGCGTGCCCTGCATGCCACAGCCGTAGGCGATAGCGGCAGGCAGGACGCCAAAGGAGATCACGTCGGCCAACGAGTCCAGCTCGCGTCCCATGGCCGACGATTTCTGTCGCCAGCGCGCGATACGCCCGTCTAGCACATCGAAGATCAGCGCGATCACCGCCAGTGCACAGGCCTGATACATCCAGTAGATATTGCCGTCGTCCAGATAGGACATCACCGAAAATATCGCGCTGACGCCGCACACGGCATTGCCCAGCGTGAACCAGTCGGCGAGGTGAAACTCGCGGATCATCGAAAAGGGGGCATTGGTCGGCATGGCCGAAGATTAGCGCAAGCACGCAGGGGTTCCCAAGGGCCGCCTGCCGACCCGGCTGCCGTAAGGGGAAAAAAGGAGACAGGGAGCCGGTGCGAGCGGCCTTCCAGCCAAAACGATCGTGCCCTATGGCCCATGGCGGAACCATCGCCGGCTACGTTACGGTGCAAGATGGCGCCGAGCGTCCGCAGGCGCGGCACGAACACATTCGGAAGGGGATATTCATGAAGTTGCGTTTGCTTTTGCCTGCATTGGCACTCGTCGCGACATGCTCGCCCGCGTCATCGCTGCGCGCCGACGAGATGCCGGTCGCGCACCGCATCATCCGTGTCACGCTTGGCGGCGCAGTAGATCATCCGACGTCGGGCCGGTTGCTGGTGTTTGCCACATTGGCGTCTACCGCAAAGGAGGCTGCGAAGGACGGCAAGGTGACGGATGTCGACATGAATCCCTTTATGCCCGCAGCCGTATCCGTCGCGGCACGCGAGGTGACGTCCATCGCGCCGGGCGCGAGCGTGGATGTCGATGCCGATGGCGTTGCTTTTCCCGCGGCTTTTTCGACACTGCCCCCTGGCGACTACCTTTTTCAGGCGGTGCTGGACGTCGACCATAGCTACAACTACACGGGCCGACAGGCTGGTGACCTCGTTAGCGAGGTCGTACCGGTAAAGATCGTTTCTGGCGGCACCATACCCACCTTGAAGCTGACGCAGGCCGTGCCGGACAAGACCGGCCCCTGGATGCTGCCGCCAACGGCAACCCAGGAGGTGCGCGATGCTTTGCCCGAAGCGCAGAAGCATGCCGCGGACGAATCGATGGTCAGCCCCGCCCTCAGCGCGTTCTGGGGGCGCCCTGTGTCGATACGTGCACGGGTGCTGACGCCACCGAGTTATGATCCGAAGGCCCAGGTGCGCTATCCCGTGGTGTATTACACCCACGGTTATACCGGCGGCTACAACCGTTTTGGCGCGACCATGGCCACGGTCTGGACAGCGATGGCAAAAAAACAGATGCCGCCGATGATCTGGGTTTTTGTCGACCAGTCCGGCCCGACCGGTACGAATGAATTCGTCGACTCGGTAAACAACGGGCCCTGGGGCAGGGCGCTGACCGAAGAGCTGATCCCGGCACTGGAAAAGCGCTACCACATGGATGGCAAGGCCAGTGGCCGCTTCCTCAACGGCCACTCGTCGGGCGGCTGGGCGACGTTGTGGTTGCAGACACGCTACCCGAAGATCTTCGGCGGAACCTGGTCCACCTCGCCCGATCCGAGCGATTTCCATGACTTCACTGGCGTCGATCTTTACGCCGCAAATGCCAACATGTACCACCATGCCGATGGCAGTGCCGTTCCTCTTATCCGCGACAAGGGCAAGGTCATCGCCACCCTTGAGACATTCGCCAAGCTGGAGCGCGTCATCGGCCCCTACGGCGGACAGTTCGCTTCGTTCGAATGGGTGTTTTCGCCGCGTGGCGCCGATGGCCGGCCTGAGCCGATGTTCGACCGGGACACCGGCAACGTCCATGCCGACGTCGTTGCGTATTGGCACGACAATTACGACATCGCCGCCCGTGTTCAGAAGAACTGGCCGTCGTTGAAGCAAGACCTGGACGGCAAGATTCACCTGATCGTCGGCACCGCCGATACGTTCTATCTCGACGGCTCAGCGCACAAATTCCAGGCCGTGCTCGATGGCCTGCATGCCAGGAGCGATTTCCGTTATCTGGAGGGGAAGACGCATTTCGATCTCTACGTCGATGGCGACGACCGCAATGCGCTATTGAAGAAGATCTCCTGGGAGATGTACCAGGTGGCGCGCCCGAAACCGTAGTCTCGGCCTCACCGTCATTCCGGTATGCGCCGGAATGACGGTGAGAGGCAGGAAACTATGGCTGCCTGTTTCAGGCCTTTCCGAGTTCCGCCTTCAGCTTTTCCAGCTCGGCGTCCACGCTGCTGTTGCTGCGCAGGTTCTGCAGCTCTCGCTCCACGCTGCTGCGATGATCGAGCGGATCCTTGAGCACGCCTGCCTGCATCAGGTCGCTCATCGCATCGGCCTTGGCCTGCATGCCGCTGACCTTATCCTCGGCGCGGCGCATTGCATCACCGACATGGCTTAAATGGTCGCCCACGCCAGTGATCGACTCAGTCACCCTGACCTGTGCCTGTGCCGCGGCGTAGCTGCTCTTCATCACTTCTTTTTGCGTGCGGAACTGCTCGATACGATCTTCCAGCGTACGCTGGTAGCCGATCAGCTTGTCTGCCTGCGCAGCGATATTGGCGCGAGCCTTGCCCAGGGTATCCACTTTCTCGAGCGCTGCCTGGCGCTGTGACAGCGCGGCGCGTGCGAGGTCTTCACGGGAGGACTGCAGTGCCAGGCGAGCGTTTTCCTGCGCCTGATCGGCCTCTTGTTGTGCACTTTGAATCTGGCGTTCCAGCACTTTCTGTTCGGTGACTACTTCGGCCAGATGCTGCTTGGTTTCCTGCAGGCCGCTGATCATCTTTTCATAGGAGAGATCCAGCGTGTCGTTGGGGTCTTCCAGCCGGTCCAGCAGCTTCTGTGTCTTGGCCTGTAGCAGGTCCGCTACGCGTCCGAGAATACTCATGGTCATTGCTCCAGCTTCAATTGTTGACGGATAGCACGAGTTGCGGATCCGGAATTCGCGATGCATCCGGTTCCGACGAGATCGGCGTTACTGCCGTGCCCACCGCAAAGAATTCGATGATGTGCGGCTGCCAGTTGTGCGAGCCTTCATGCAGATCGACGCCGACGACACCTTCGGCCTGCGCTGCGATGGCCTCATGTTGCATGCGCTCCATGGCGATTTCGCGTGCGTCGTACAGTGCCTGCGAGAAATTGGTGAGTTCGGTGTTCCGGCCGACGTTGCCCAGCGATTTCAACATGCTCTGGTGAGCGACGTGATAGACGCACGAGCCCATCACCATTTCCAGCGGGCGATAGCCAGCTTGCAGCAAGGTCCAGAAATCCTGGCCGGACAGATCGGAAGTAAACGGCTGGCCTTTGGGGCCCTTGTATCCCGGATGGCCTTGCGCATGCACCACGCCGGTGCCGATGGCGATGAATTCCAGGATGTCGTTGTCCCATTCCAGGCGCTTGACGGTCAATTGCACGCCGACGATGCCGTCAGCGCCCATGCCGTTGGCCTCTTCGCGCATGCGCGACATGGCCAGTTCGCGGGCGTGGTACATCGCCTGCGAAAGCACGTTCATTTCCTGGCTCTGTCCCCACTTGGCGTACTGAATGCCCAAATGGTAGATGCACGAGCCAACGCACAGCCCGACCGGCTCGAAGCCGGCCTTGCGAACCAACAGAAATTCATTGACCGAGAAGTCGGAGGTGAAGATGCCGCCGGGATGTCCCTCACGCCGTAGACCCTTCAAGCGTTCCAGCGCGGGTTGAGAAATCGAACTGCCGTCGCTCATATCGAACCTTCTTCCTGATTGGTGTTGTAGATGTTGCGATGGGTGGATGTGGTGTCTAGCAGCGGAGAGCGGCCATCGCACATGTCCACGACAGTACGCACGGGATGCGGCATCGAACGACCGCGCTCGGTCTCGATCACCGTGCCGATCACGATATGGCGCCCCAGGTATTGCACGCCGCCGTTGTTCTGATCCTGCTCGACCTTGATCAGTTCGCCGAAATGCGTATGTGCCAGCACGCCGTTGCCCTGGCGATGCGTATCCTGACGCAGTTCAATCAGTGCCTTGTGGCGTACGCGCTCCCAAAAGCTGCCAAGCTCCCTGAGCGGTTGATTCACCCAGCCGCCTTGCGCGTCGAGAATGCGCCAGCCGGAGCCAAGCCATTCGTAGTGCGCACCGACGGCAATGCCGACCGGCACGATGTTCGCTTCGAGCAGGCGCGCGAACTCCAGGGCGGACACGGTCGATACGATCGGCTCCGGATTGGCCGGAATGCCTTCGATGCGCACCGCGGTGCCAATCAAGGTGAAATCCATGCTGGCGCCGACATCAAGGTCGATCTTGCGCATGCGCACGTCGACGATGGCGTTGGCGCCGGCCGCTGCGGCTTCTCGCTGTATGCGGTGCAACGCGCTGTGCCATCCGCTGGCATGTCCCTGGGTCCACGAATAACCGTAGTGGTACCAGCATGTGCCCGATACCGTTGCGATCGGGCGAATGCCATGGCTGCGCGTCAACGCCAGCTCCGCTGGTGTCATGGTGGCGATCCAGGGCAGTTTGCCCTGCGCCGTATCGGCCAGGCGCTGCGAGACGAAAGGAGGCGGGCGATGCAGCCGCAATGCTTCTTCCCACGCTTGCTGGCGTTGTTCGTTACTGCCGGCAAAATCCTGTTGCTGATCGCCAGGATCGGCTGGCCTGGATGTCGCTCCATTGTTGGAAGCATTGTTTTTGAAACGGTCAAACCAGGACATCCAAGTCTCCCCAGTTCGGTGCGCGTGATAACGGTACGCGCGCATCCAGTTGAATGCGATCAGTGAAAGTGCGTTGATTCAGGACATCAGAAAGTCGTGCAACACGTCTTGCGCCGAGCCGGCATGCTCAGCGAGTGTCTGGATATCCCCACGTAGCGCATCGAGCCATTGAGGCACTTCCATGTGTTCGGTCATCAATGAAACACCGCGCACGACTTTGCTGCGTTCCGCCGACAGGCGGCCGCCCTGCAAGGTCAGTTGGTAGATATGGTTTTGCGCTTCGATATTGATTTTGGTGACGTGACGCGTCTTGGAAAACAGACTGTCTTTCTGGCGCTCGACGCGCACGCGCGCAGGAACAGCTCCCTCGAGCCGCACCGCGAATGCTTCCATAAAAGCCTTGAGATCGCTTTGCGCCCTGCGAAACCACGCCGCACTCAAGTCAAAATCATTTGGCAGACCGCTCAAGCCAGTGTCCCTGTAACTGTCTGACTTACCCTTGGTCAATCACGCTCCGGCATGGCGGTTTCCCAAACCTTTTGGCCATGCCTCCCAAGTAATCTAGCACGCACCCTGTTGGTGTCGTCCAGTGCCGGATTGGCGCTATTTCTTGCGTTCGACGAATGTCACCTGCAAAGGTTTTACCTTTCGCAACGCGGCTTCGAGCATGCGCTAAGGGCGCTGCCTGGAACCATTCGGGAACAGGTAAACGACGTTGTCTGCCTCGATGGCTTGCTCTTCCATCGGCGCGAACTCGTCGCTTTCATAGCGGTGGCCTTGCGGTGCGCTTTGTTCTTCCGCTTCCAGCGTGCCGATCAGTTCGGTGAGATAGATATCGGCCTCATGCTCGGTCGCAAATGCTTCGGCCGGTTCGATAGCGGTCCAGAACGGCAGTCGCCATTTGCGGTAATGCGTTTTACGCCATACGGATGCGACATACATGTCATCGTCGTTGCGGCGAAAAAGGTAGGCAATAAGGTCGACGGTCGGGACGTGGCGCACAAAAACCAGCGTGTCGCCGTAGTCCAGATCGACGGACCAGATGCCGCCATTCTTCTCTTCCCAGAGCATCAAGCACTCGCTTCGTGAGGGCAGGGGACGAATAGTAGGTGATTCATGGTCAATCCTACGCGGTCGGATGCAACCGTACTGCGCTAATGGCCCAAGTTTACAATCTGGCCGCAGATTGGCCGATGGGCACGGACCTTGCTTTGTCATGGGTAGCGAAGCGGGGGCTTCGCCTGCACCGGGGAATTCTATGCTGTCACCACAAGCGTTGCAGGACGCTCATGCCGTCCTGGACGAGGCTAACGCCAAGATTGCGCAGTTGCGCCAGGTCGAGCCTTATCTGATCGACATCTCTCTGCGGGAGAACCCGGTCGGCTCGCGAGTGGGCCAGACGCTGGCCGAGAAGCTCGCCATCCTGCCCAGGTTGCGGGCCTTCGGCTTCAAGCATATTTCGTTGGGAACCCTCGACTACGCCATGCCGGACGATCTGGAGGTCGACGACGACTTCATGATGTACCTGCACAACAATGGCATCGATATGACCGGCTGCTTCGCTTTTACAGCGGTGGGGGCGGTCGCGCAGGACGGTACGTTCACGCCCGATCCGTCGATGCTCAAGCTGCAGTCATACGGTGTGCCCAATACCGTACTGGAAATCTATCTGGGTCCGACGTATGTGAAGACACCGGCGGATCTGCAGACCTTGCGCCGCAGCCTGGTCGCGAGCATCGCCTGGGTGATCGAGCATATCCGCGGCGACGCTGGGGGCCGGCCGAAGGTTTTCATCAATATCGTCGATGGCTGCGACGCCTTCTCCAGTGCGCTCGATGCCGTGTGTGACGTGCTCAGCCTGTTGGCCGAGCAGCCTATCGAAGGCGTAACGTTCGAGGACGATCGCGGCACCTTTCTGCCCTTTCAAGTGGGCGCGTTCGTCAAGATCGCACGCAGCTTCCTGCCGCCGCCATTGAAGCTGCTGGTGCACCTGCACTCGGGTGCGGGCTTCGAAAACGCGGCCATGATGGAAGCCCTGCTCAACGGAGCCGACGGCGCGTGGGGTGGCCTGCCCAAGCGCGCGGCGATGATCGGTCACGCCTCGTTGGGCGAACTGATCGCCAACCTGGTTCGCGTCGGCAATACGCACGTGCAGCAAACCTATCAGGTCGACCAGCTATGGTCGCTGGCAACCCGCCTGCAGGTATTGGACGAAGAAGGGCCGGTGCCCGAGGACCTGCCGATTTTGGGCAGCAATGCCTACCGATTGTCACTTAGCAGCTTTGCGCAGGTGCCGGGGCAGTTCATGGATCTGCCACCCGAGGCGATCGGTCGCGCCGGCTATAGCTACCGTATCTGTCCGGTGGTCAGCGATCCGCCAGTGATTGCCGGACGCCTTGCCGAAGTCACCGGGCGTCCGGCCGAGGTCTTTCCGCTCGGTTTGACCCAGGAAATGATCCGGTTGATGCGCGAAGACTTGCGCTCTGGTATCCGTATTGTCTATGACGAACCAACCCATCTGCTGGAACTGCTGGCGCGTGCCGCGGTGAACTGCCGCTGGTCCTTTGATCCTGCGCTCGATACCCGTGGCGAAGACTCGCCGCTCGCTTCGCTCTGAGGTACACGATGTCCGATATCGATAATCTGGCCACGGACGGTGCCGTCTATAAGACCCTGCTGGAATCGACCCGGGCGATCCCGTGGAAAATCGACTGGGCAACCATGCGTTTTGCTTATATTGGCCCGCAGATCGGCGATTTGCTGGGCTGGGACCCGAGCAGTTGGATGACCGTGGACGATTGGGCTACGCGTATCCACGAGGAAGACCGCCAGCGTGTCGTGGATTTCTGCGTCGCACAGTCGATCGCAGGCATCGATCACGAGGCCGACTACCGCGCATTGACCAGTGGCGGCGACTACGTGTGGATTCGCGATGTGGTGCACGTGGTACGCAAGGAAGATGGATCGGTCGATTCGTTGATCGGCTTCATGTTCGATATCAGCGAGCGCAAGAAGACCGAAGAGCAGCTCGTATTGCTGCAACGCGAGCTGGAGGAGATGTCCTTCAAGGATGGCCTCACGGGCGTGGCCAATCGGCGCCGCTTCGATTTCATCATGGACCTGGAGTGGGGCAGCGCGCGGCGCAACAAGCAGCCGATGTCGCTGATCATGCTCGATATCGATTACTTCAAGCAGTACAACGACCACTACGGCCATTTGCAGGGCGACAACTGCCTCAAGCAGGTAGCCTCGATCCTGAGCAAGGCGGCCACCCGGGCGCACGATTTCCTGGCGCGTTTCGGCGGCGAGGAATTCGTGTTTATTCTTCCGGAGACCAGTGCGAAATCGGCGATGAAAATTGCCGAGCGTTGCAGGGAAATGTTGGCCGAAGCGCAGATCCCGCATGAAGAATCCCAGGTCGACCAGATACTGACCGCGAGTTTCGGCGTCAGCACGATCATTCCGTGCCACGACGACGAGATGCGTGCCTTTATCGACACTGTCGATCGGCGCCTGTATCAGGCCAAGCAGAAGGGGCGCGACCGGATCGTGGCAGGCGACTGAGACTCAGTGCACGGCGACTGGGCTGCCTGATGCATCGCCGATGTGGGCGTTCAGAAATTGCAGCACGAGGGTGCGGTGCTCGCTGTCGAAACGTGGCATAGCCGCTGTAGCGGCTTGGGGTGCTTCTCGTGAATACTAAGCAGGAGCAATTCAGGATTCATCCCGGAAGGCGGTAAACGTACCCTCGCTGCGGTTTGCCGCGACCAGCAGTTGCTCGGAGCCGAGCCATGCCAACGATGGCACTTCAGCACGATCGCCAGGATCGATCTGGCTGATCCGTCCGAGAATCCCCCATCCTCAGGCGAGAGGACCATGCGGCAGGCGGGTGACCGGTGCAACGGGTGGCCCTTTGGACCCCCGTTGTTCTTATAGACTGGTCACTTGACCCATCATTGGCCGGGCCACATGCCGCAGCGTCCATTCAAGCAAGTCGATGTATTTACCAATACGCCATTCAAGGGCAACCCTTTGGCGGTAGTGCTGGACGGAGAAGGACTGAGCGACGAGGCGATGCAGACGATCGCGCGTTGGACAAACCTCTCCGAGACCACCTTCGTACTGCCTGCGGCGGTGCCGGAAGCGGACTATTCGGTGCGTATTTTTACGACCGACAAGGAGTTCATGTTTGCCGGTCATCCCACGCTAGGTACGGCCCATGCTCTCTTGGAAGCGGGCCTGCAGCCCCGTACGCCAGGAAGGCTCGTGCAACATTGCGGCGTGGGCCTGGTGCCGATCGAGATCGGTGAGGATGGGCAGCTTGCTTTCCAGGCGCCGCCCGTGCAGATCGACGCCTTCGACGAGTCGCTAAGGCCGTTACTGGCTACCGCACTGGGCACGGAAGCGTGGCACATCCAGTTGATGCCAGCCCGGGTGGAAATGGGAAACCGCTGGCTGGTGGTGGGGCTGGCCGATGCACGAGCCTGCTTGGACGTCGTGCCTGACGTCACTGCATTGCAGGCCTTGTTGCATGGTGCGGAGCTGCATGGCGTCGCCGTGTTTGGGATGCATCGGCAGGGTGTGTCGGCCGATATCGAAGTCCGTACCTTTTTGGTCGAGCAGGGTTCGTTGATCGAAGACCCGGTGACCGGCAGTGCCAATGGCTGTATCGCCTGGCTGCTTGAGGTGAACGGCATGATGGGCATCGCGGCAGGCCAGGAATCGTACATCGCCAGGCAGGGCACCAAGTTGCAGCGCAATGGCATGATTACCGTGCATTACCGCGGTCAGACACCCTGGATAGGCGGACATTGCAAGACCCTGATCCAGGGAGTCATTGCGGCGGATATTCGTTAAAGGCCTAAGGCGCTCTGATCCGAACCCTCATCTCCGGCAAAGCCCGAGGTGAGGGGGCCTGGCATGACCTGACCTATTGCCGTTTGCGTCGAGCGGTTGCTTTCTTGGCCGGCGCCCGCTTGGCCGCTTTTTTCGCAGTCTTCCTGGCCGGCGTACGGCGCTTGCTCTGCAAACTCTTCTGCAGCAGCGACATGAAGTCGACCACATTGGTAGTGGCATTCTCGTCGGCCGTTTCGGCTTCTTCCACGGCTGGCGTAACAACACCCTTGGTCTTGAGCCGCTTCTCGATCACCTTTTGCAGCTTGCTCCGAAATTCGTCCTTGTAGTCGGACGGCTTCCATGGCGCGGACATCGATTCGATCAGTGTCTGGGCCATCTGCATTTCCTTGGGGGAAATGCGATATTTGGACGGTTGCCCCGAGGGAAGCCGATACTCCTCGACGTCGACCAGCTCCTGCGGGTAGCGCATAAGAAGTAACAGCAATGCATCGTCTTTGGGCTGCACGGCACACAGGTATTGGCGCGTGCGGATCACCACTTTTGCGATGCCGATCTTTTTGGTGCGCTTGAGTATTTCGCGTAGAAGGACATAGCCCTTTTCGGCCTTTTTGCCGGGCACGAGTATGTACGGTTTCTCGAAGTACTCCGGACCGATGGCATCGTTATCGACGAAGGCCTCTACCTCTACCGCTTCGTGGCTATCAGGTGCTGCCGATGCGATGTCTTCGGGCTTGAGCACGACGTAGCTGCCTTTCTTGTATTCAAAGGCCTTGACGATGTCTTTCCACGGCACCTCGTCACCAGTCTCCGCATTAATGCGCTCATAGCGCACGGGTGACTTGTTGCGGCTGTCCAGCATACGGAAATGCAGGTCCATGGCGCGTTGGCCTGACATGAGCGAAACGGGCACGTTGAGCAAGCCAAACGAAAGCGTGCCGGACCAGATCGGGCGAGCCATGGCGATACTCCCGTGCTTTTATCAGGAACAAGAGCAGATCGCCTCGCGAGTGAAGCACATGTGACCGTTACGAGAAGGCGCCGCGAGGTTGCACGGGACTGTCACGACGCCGCGCCTAGGCTCTGGCATACCGACGACAGGGCAGGCAAGAGGACTCATGAGTCTTCGCGATTATCAGCGCAAGCGCAATTTCGCCCATACCGCCGAGCCGCGTGGCAAGGCGGCCAAAGGCATGCCAGAGAAGCCGATTTTCGTCGTGCAACTTCATCATGCTCGGCGCCGGCATTTCGATTTTCGCCTGCAGGTCGGCGGAGTATTGAAAAGCTGGGCAGTGCCCAAGGGGCCGAGCTTCGATCCGAAGGTCAAGAGGCTGGCCGTAGAGGTGGAGGATCACCCGCTCGACTACGCAGGCTTTGAGGGCGACATCCCCGAAGGGCACTACGGTGCTGGACATGTCGATCGCTTTGACCGAGGCCATTGGAACCCCGATGGGAATCCGCTCGCTCAGCTAAAAAAAGGCCACCTCAGTTTTGAGTTGTTCGGGCGTCGCCTGAAGGGGCACTGGCATCTGGTACGCAGCCATCGCCAGGAGCGCCAGCCGGCCTGGTTCCTGATCAAAGGGGACGACAAGTTTGCCGGCGACATCGAGGCCGATGATTTGCTCAATGAACGTATGAAGGCTTCCACGGCAAAGGCCGCTGCTAAATCTCCGATAAGAGACGCCTCGATAAAAGAAGCTTCGATAAAAGAAGCACCGGCCAAAAAAGCATCGACAAAGAAGGCGCCAGCGTTGAGATCCGGCGCCAAACCGAGAAAAGTCTCCGCGGCAGTCTTGCAGCGTCGAGTGGCCAAGCTCGGCGGTGCGCGCAAACAAGCCATCGATACGAGTTTCTTTCCACCACAGTTGACTCGTCTCGCTGACCAGCCACCGCGCGGGGACTCATGGCTACATGAGGTCAAGTGGGATGGCTATCGACTCCTGGCCTGCATCGCCAAGGGCAAGGTGCAACTGTGGTCGCGCAACGAGATCGACTGGAACGAGCGTGTGCCCGGCATCCGCGCAGCGCTGACTGCATTGGGGTTGCATGCGGCTCGCTTCGATGGTGAGTTGATTGCGTTGGATGACCAGGGGCGAAGCGACTTCGGCCTGTTGCAGAAAACACTTTCGGGCGAAGCCGACGCCGAACTGCGTTATGTACTGTTCGATATCGTGCACCTGGAGGGTTACGACCTGACCCGTGTTCCACTGGTCGAAAGGAAGGGATTGCTGGAGTCGTTGCTGCACGGGGCGCACAACGAACAGCTGCTCTATAGCGCACATGCCGTGGGTGACGGCGAGGCATTTTTTGAGTTGGCCGTACAGCGCGAACTGGAAGGCATCATTTCAAAGCGTATGGATGCGGCCTATCACGCCGGTCGCGGTGACGATTGGAAAAAGATCAAGCGCTTGACCAGCGACGAGTTTGCGGTGGTCGGCTATACCGCGGCGAAAGGATCGAGGGTGGGCTTCGGCTCGCTATTGCTGGCACGTCCAGCGAGCGACGGGGGGTGGGACTTTGCCGGCCGCGTCGGCACCGGGTTCAAGGATGAGCAACTGCGAAAACTCGTCAAGAGTATGCAAAAGTCGACCTTGAAAAAGCCGCCGGTGCACGAGTCGACCATTGATCCCTTGCTGCGTGGCGCTCACTGGATCAAGCCGGGCACCGTGGTCGAAGTGTATTTTCGCGGTATCGGCAACCACGGGTTGCTGCGTCAGCCATCATTGAAAACGATGCGGCTGGATAAGGCGCCGGAAGATCTGCGGCGTGGTGACAAGGCATCTTCAACCCGCAAGCGAAGGAATACCGACATGGCGCAGCCCAAGACCGCCGCCGCAAAAAAGACGGCGCGCTCAAGCAAGGCATCGGCCATTCCCACCGATGCAATCACCATCACCCATCCGGAGCGCGAGGTCTTCCCCGGCGAGGGAATCTCCAAGCAGGACGTCGCCGACTACTACCAGGCAGTGATGAAGCACTTTTTGCCAGGAGTCGAGGGCCGCCCGACGTCAGTGATCCGCTGCCCCTCGGGGATTGGTGATAGCTGCTTTTTCCAGAAGCACGTGGTCGAAGGGCTCAAGCACACGCCAAGTGCGCGCCTGAAGGAGGAGTCCGGGCGGCAGGGAGATTACCTATACCCGGATACCGCCGATGCGGTTATCGAGATGGTGCAGTTCGGCGCGATCGAGTTTCATCCGTGGGGATCAACGGTAGACGATCCCGAGCACGCCACGCAGATGATTTTCGACCTGGATCCTGCCGCCGATGTCAGTTGGCAGCGGGTCGTGCAGGGCGCGCGCTGCGTGCGCTCGTTGCTCGGCAAGCTGGGCCTGGTTTCATTTGTGAGAACGACCGGCGGCAAGGGGCTGCATGTCGTCGTGCCGTTGAAGCCGGCTTGCAACTGGGACACGGTCAAATCGTTCGCGCACAGCTTCGCCGATACGCTGGCAAAGACCTATCCAGACGAATTTATCGCCGTGGCAAGCAAGACCAAGCGTCGTGGACTGATTTTCCTGGACTATCTGCGCAATGCGCGTGGCGCGACCGCTGTGGCGTCGTATTCGTTGCGCGCCCGCCCCGGTGCTCCGGTGGCGGTACCGCTGCGCTGGGAGGAGCTGGCCAAGTTGAAGAGCGGCGCCCAGTTCGATATTCATTCGTTGCCCAAGCGGCTGGCTCGCCTGCGCACCGATCCCTGGGACGGTTTCGACCAGGCGCGCCAGGACCTGTCCAAGCTTTCCTTTCCGGAAAGCGATGGCGGGTAGGGAACAGCACATGAAGAAAACGCACTCTCGTCGTGATTGACGCCAAAGAGGCGTGCTGCGTTTAACCGGTAGATCGAGAGGTGAATTCGGCGCGATGGCTTTGCCATGCGACGTGTTCTCCGTGACGAGCCACGCGCGAAATCTGGACACCCTATTGACGATGAAAGCTGCATGGTGGAGGCGCAATAAGGTAGCCAATTCTTTTGTGCAAGTTGTGCTGTTTAGCCATCGAAGGAGACAAAAATGTCACTGATTCTGCTGATCGTGATTGTGATTTTGCTGATCGGTGCAGTCCCGGCGTGGCCTTATAGCCGTGGATGGGGTTATTACCCCAGCGGTGGCCTGGGCCTGGTGCTGATCATCGTGTTGGTGCTGTTGTTGTTGGGAGTCATCTAAGTTGGTGGTTTCGACCATGACTTCTACGTTGCCAACCATCGCTGTGGTGCAATCGGATGCCGTTGATGCGGATATCATCGAAGCCGGTCTGCGAAACGCAGGCATGCGCAATCCGATTCTTCGTTACGACTCCGCCGATGCGCTTATCGCCATGCTGTCTGGAGGACAGCATGGCGGTGAGCCGCATATCGCGGTTGCGATCGTAGAGAGCAGCGCATGGAAGCTTCTTTCCAACTGGCGTGATACACGCCAGCCGGACCTTTTGCCATTCATCGTCATTTTCGAGCATGACCGGGAGCTGCACGAGTTCACCCAGGCGCGTGTGGCCCATGCGGCAGGCACGGTGAAGCCTTTTACGCCCAAGGTGCTTATCCGGATGTTGGAGCCACTACGTTGCCGCTGGTTGCTGATCGATAGCGATGGCGCGGAAGAGGGCACGTAGCATTGGCATCAGGCGTAGCCGAGCCACTGCATCAATGTGAGAAATCGGTTTCGGCGTATTCCACGTTCAAGCGATTCTGGATTTCCTTGATGGTCGCGCCGCCACAGACGCGCACCAGTGCTTCGACGTCATCCTTGATCTGCTGAGTCGCCACCGCGCCGGCGAGTACGACGACTCCGTTCTCGATCGATACTTCGAGGTCTTTGCCTCGAACATCCGGATTGTTTTCCAGCCGTTCGCGTATGGTATGCAGGCATCGCGCCTGTTCTTCGTTCGATGGCATGGCAGTTGTTTCGCCTCGTCAGTTCAGTGTACGGGTGGAATGGGGTCGCCTACCGGAGGTGGTTCACCCGGGCCTGGCATGGGCGGCTCGGAAGGCGGAGGCGCTTCCGGCGGCAGGTCGGGTGGAATCTCAGGGGGTAGTTCGGGCTGCGGAGGACCCGGCGCCGGTCCCGGCTCCGGCGGCATGTTCGGCGGTAGTGGCGCCGGCGGGCTGGGCGGCGGAATCTCATTGGGGAGATGGGCGTACTCGGTCACGTCGTGCACCTCATGGGTCCTGGTAACTGCATCGTTGCTCGTAGATCGTTGCGTTCGCGTCGAGCCCTTGTCCTCAAGCCCTTGTCGCTGGCGCTTGCTCACCCGACATCGCATATCTCCCCTTCACCTGTTTTGCCGCAGGCTGCCATCACCACGGCATGAGGAAGGCATATGAGCAGCCACGATCGCAAAGACTCCCATCATCATCACGATCATCCCGGCACCGGCAAGGAAACCCCTGAGCAGCGCGAGGAGCGCAAGCGCAAGGAGAGCCAGAACCAGGACCAATCGCTGGAAGAGACCTTCCCGGCCAGCGATCCGGTGTCGCCTTTTGTTCCCGCCAAGCCACGCGAATAGATGCTGCAGCCGGTGGCGCGCATGGTATGTGCGCCACCGGCTGCCTGAGTGCTCTATGTACCGGTCGCTACGGGCTGTTGATCATGATCGGCAAGCTCTCGCGCCAGTGTCAGATGGTGCTGCAAGATCGGTAGTTTGGTTTGCGCGAAGTGCCGGATATCGGGATCGGTGCTGTTGCGTGCCGCTTTGGAGAACAGCTCCACGGCGCGTTGGTGCGATTGCACCATGTCGGTGACATAAGCACGGTCGAAATCATCGCCGTGCAGTGCCTGCAATTGCTGCTGTGCCTCGTTTGCTGCCGACGGTGGGTTCGCCGGCTGCGCATCTTGCTTGAGGTTCGCCAATATCACCAGTTCGCGGTTGACTTGCATATGGTCATCCAGCAACTGCTGGGCCAATTGCCGCACCTGCTGCGATTTGGCTTGCTTGAGTGCCAATTGGGCGAAAGACACCTCCGCGGCCCCATCATCGGCGGCCTGCTGCAGAAACTGCCGGTCGCCGTTACCTACGCCGTGCGTTGCCATATCACTGGCATGGTTTACCTGGGCGGTCGCTATGGGTGTTACAGCCCATAGCGACGAACCTGCCAGCACAAGGGTAAAAAGAGTCAGTCCAACAGCACCGGGTTTGAGCATGGGACACCTCCTTTCACATGGCTGAGAATCAGTTCTCCACGCGTTTTCGCCGTCCTTTGCCGCCCTTGCGGCCGATTTCGGCCATATGCTGGCGATTGGCGCTGACAGCTTCACCACCCTTATGCCCGGCCTGACGTGCTTCTTTCGTGTCGAATTCGTGTGCGTGACCACTCGCATGGGCCGCCAGACCACCTCTGCGGGCGATCTGTGCGCGTTGCTCGGCATTCAGTCGGGCGAAACCGCGTAAAGGCTTACTGGAGGTTTCTTCACGTTCAGTCATTGGTTCGACTCCGTCATTCTCTGGCCCTGTTTTTAAGAATTGCAACGACACCGTCCGACGTCGTTACACTGCACCGATGACTACTGCCATCGTCTGGTTTCGCCGCGACCTTCGCCTTGCCGATCATCCTGCGCTGCATGCGGCTGCGTCCTCACATGAACGCGTCTTGCCGCTGTATATCCACGCGCCGGGGGAAGAAGGGGACTGGGCGGCGGGAGCAGCCGGTCGCTGGTGGCTGCATCATTCATTGGCATCGTTAAAGATGGCGTTGCGAAAGCACCGTGCCGATCTACATATCGGCAGTGGTGAATCGCTATCAGTCTTGCGTGAGACGATTCACCGTAGCGGCGCAAGCGCGGTCTACTGGAACCGTTTATATGAACCGGCGTCGATTGCACGTGACTCACATATCAAGAAAGTCTTGCGAGCCGAAGGAATCGAGGTACACAGCTTCAACGCGGCCTTGTGGCGCGAGCCCTGGCAGATCGCCACCCAGCAGGCGCAGCCTTATCGTGTGTTTACGCCCTTTTGGCGGAACTTGCGTCCGCAGGTGACGTTGGAAACCCCGCTGCCCGTGCCCTCGCCGTTACGCGCAGCGAAAATAGCCGACAGCCTGACGATCGATGCGCTGGATCTGCTACCTCGTATTGCGTGGGATCAGGGCATGCAACAAGCCTGGACGCCGGGCGAGGCCGGTGCACTGTCGATGCTGGAACTCTTTGGCGACGATGCTTTGGGCGACTACGCGACCGCGCGCGATATGCCATCGCGCCACGGCACTTCACGCCTGTCTCCGCATCTTCACTTTGGTGAAATTTCACCCCGGCAGATTCATCACGCGTTACATGCCGGCGCACAGCGGCGTGATCTCAAGCGGCGTCCCGATCTGGAGCCTTACTTGCGCCAGCTGGGCTGGCGAGAGTTCGCCCATCACCTGCTGTACCATTTTCCGGATACGCCCAAGAACAACTTCAACGCCAGCTTCGATCGCTTCAGCTGGGCGCGCGGCAGCCAGGCGCAACTCAAGCGGTGGCAGCAAGGGCAAACCGGCATCCCACTGGTCGATGCGGGCATGCGCGAGTTGTGGCATACCGGCTGGATGCATAACCGCGTGCGCATGATCGTGGCCAGCTTCCTGACCAAGAACCTGCGTCAGCACTGGCAGCAAGGTGCACGCTGGTTCTGGGACACACTGGTCGATGCCGACCTGGCCAACAACACGATGGGATGGCAGTGGGTGGCCGGTTCCGGCGCGGATGCGGCCCCTTATTTTCGCGTGTTCAACCCGGTGACGCAGGCGCAGAAATTCGACCCGACCGGCGTCTATCTACGACGATGGTTGCCTGAACTCGCCGAGGCATCGGACAAGCTGCTGTATGAACCGTGGAAGGATCCAGGCCTGCTCAAGCGCACCGGCTACCCGGCGCCGATGATCGACCTGTCCTCGTCGCGCCAGGAGGCGCTGAGCGCGTATCAGGCGATGCGCTGAATCAATCCGGGCTTCAATCAGCCTGCTACGTCGGGCGTCTGTACCTTGTCCTGACGCTTCAGCAATATCGCCAATACGGGCGGTGTAACCATGGCGGTGAGCAGCGACATCGCTACGATGATGGCGTAGATGCGATCGTTGAACACGCCCGCGGTCAGGCCGAGGCTGGCGATCACCACGCCCACCTCGCCGCGCGGCACCATGCCGAAACCGACAATCACCGCGCCACGCTGGCCTAGCGAGAGTGCGCCCAGATAGCCGCCGAGCAGTTTGGAGATGATGGCGATCACCGTGACGATCGCAAGCATCCATAAGGCTTCGGCATTGGCCAACTGGTGCAGGTCGATCTTGCTGCCGGTGATCACGAAGAAGAACGGTGTCAGCAAGGCGAGCAGGGGCTGGACCTGCTTTTCCAGGGTGTGCTGCTGACGCGTCTCCGAAGCGATCATGCCGGCCAGGAAGGCGCCAATGATCGCTGCCAGGCCGAACAGCGTGGAGAGATAGGCCAACCCCAGGCATAGCGCCAGCACGATCAACAATGGCGATTGTGGATTGGTCGGGCGATCCAGCCAGGTCGAGTTCCAACGCATGACCTTGGCGCCACCCAGGCCGATGACGGCGATAAAGCCGATCGCACCGGCGAGCACCATCAGCAGATGGCCGATGTTGAAGCCTTCGCCGCCCTGCAGCGATGTCACCACGCCCAGCAGCAACATGGCGAGGATGTCGTCGATCACCGCGGCGCCGAGAATCACTTTGCTCTCGGTCCGCTGCAGCACGCCAAGCTCCTGCAACACCCGCGCGGTAATGCCGGCGGAGGTGGCGACGAATGCGGCTGCGACAAACAGCGACTTGCCCCAGTCAAAGCCCGAGCCATGCGCCCACAGGCTGCCCATACCGAAAGGAATCAATACGCCGAGGACGCCGACCAGTACAGCCGACTTTCCCACCCGCTTGAGGTCTTCCAGGCGCGTTTCCAGGCCGACGGAGAACAACAACAGCACGACACCGATTTCGGCGAGCACATCGAGCGGCGTGCCGGCGAGGATTTCTTCGGGCTTGATCCAACCCAGCAACGATGGCCCGATCACGCAACCAGCGGCAATTTCGCCGACCACCCCGGGCAGTTTCAGTCGTTGCGCGATTTCACCGCCGATCTGCGCGGCAAGAAACACGATAAAAAGGGTCAGCAGAATGTCGGCAGCGTGCATCGCAGGATTCTTCGATTCAGTCCATGAGGCTGAATCGTACATGCTCTTTTCATGTCGTGCTGCTAAGAAGCGCTCTTGGCAGCTCTCCCACGGTCTTTTTTCAATCGGGCGAAGATCTGGCTTGCGGCTGCGGTAATGACGGCCAGCAGGATCACCGTCCAGCGAAAGGCGGCCACGTAGTCGTCGTGCGCGTGTCCTTGCAACAAGGCCTCCATCAGCAGCGACGCAAGCGCAATGCCGAAGCTCATCGACAGATATTGTGCAGTCGAGGCCATGGAGGAGGCCATCGAGGCGTACTTCACGTCCAGGTCCTGATACACCAGCGTATTCATCGCCGTGTACTGCAACCCCATGAAAGCACCGTAAAAGAACATCATCAGCGCAATCACCCACATCGGCGAGCCGCGGCCGAGCAGGGCGAACGAGGCCAGCAATACGGCGACGATCAGGGTGTTGGACAGCAGCAGCCGGCGATAACCCATGAGGATCAACAAACGGTTGATCGCCCACTTTGCACTGATCGAGCCGACTGCCTGCGGCACCATCATCAAGCCGGCCATCAGGGGCGACCAACCGCAGCCGACCTGCAGGAACAACACGACGAGCAGAAACATGCCCGACACGCCAAGTCGGGTGAACAAATTACCGGCCAATGCCACCCACACATTGCGGATACGCAGCAACGCCAGGTCCTGCACCGGATACTCGGTGCGCCGGCTATGCCACACATAGGTGGCTCCGAAGGCTACCGCGAGCAGCGCGCTCAGGCCGATCTTCGGCCATTGTCCGGCTTCGCCGGCCAGCTCCGAGGCGGTCAGCAGCATGGCCGACGCAGCGGCAAACAGCAGAAAGCCGAACAAGTCGAAGCGATGTGCGTGGTCGAGCCGGTAGTCAGGCATGTATTGGCGGTTCATCCACATGCCGGCGATGCCCACCGGTACGTTGATCAGGAAAATCATGCGCCATGAAGCGTATTCCGCCAGCGCGCCACCGAGTAGCGGGCCGAGTACCGAACCCAGCAGCCCGACCGTGGCTACCGTGCTCATCGAGCGGACGAAATCCCGTTTGTCGATGCTGCGAACCAGGACATAGCGGCCCACCGGCATCAGCGCGGCGCCGCCCAGGCCTTGCAATACGCGCGCGCCAACCAACTGGTGCAGGGACTGCGCAATGCCGCATAGCAGGGACCCGATGGTGAATACGGCAATGGCTACGGAAAACACGCGGCGCGTACCGAAGCGGTCGCATAGCCATGGGCTGGCGGGAATAAAGATCGCCAGCGTCAACACGTAACTGGTCAGTGCGGTGCGCATGCCCAGTGGCGTGACCTTCAGGGCATCGGCCATCGCGGGAACCGCCGTGTTGACGATGGTCGAATCGAGCGCCTGCATGAAGAAAGCCGCGGCAACCAGCCAGATCAATCCTCGATGGCTGGCATAGTCGTTACGGCCGGGAGGTACGGGGGTGGCGCCGGGAGGCGTGCTGGCGGCGACGGCAGCAGGCGCAGAGGCCGGGAGTTCCGCA
>Ga0207695_10000664_pt1 | contig 67787 bp, 59 predicted proteins | sample KBSC54metaG_FD_184354 | JGI IMG/M metagenome (GOLD analysis project Ga0207695, IMG submission 184354) | Corn rhizosphere microbial communities from Kellogg Biological Station, Michigan, USA - KBS C5-4 metaG (SPAdes) (version 2) | ecosystem: Host-associated > Plants > Roots > Rhizosphere > Soil...
TCGCGTCGATTGCAGGCCGCGATCGTCCATCAAGATGCGGGCATAGAAATAACGCTCTTCGGCGGCTTCATGTGCTGCCAGTTCGCGTTTAAGACAGGTGAACACGGTGATCCGTTTCGCTCCAACATCAGACAACAAGAGTCTCCTGATCAACGTCCGCTGAATTGCATGGCTTTCGCGCAGCGCTTCGAAAATGGTATTCGGCATGTCTCGATCCTCTTCACCCAGCTGTTTACGCCAGCTTTCGACCACAAACGCGAGCGTCACGCCCACAAAAAATAATGCGCCAATCGTTGAGCACGCGTATGTGCCAGAGCGCGCCGTCAAAGCGATGCTGGATGGCAACCCCGAGCACGTCCAGCAAGCGTACTCGGAAACGAGAAGCAGGAACGGACACCGATTAGCCGTCGAGTGGAGTTCCGCAGAGACGCAAGTCTGAGCGTCGCTGTCTTGCGGACCACTTTTTGTCCGCGCCTGTGACATACCTCGGCATACAGAACTTCTGCTCACCGCGAGGCGATAGCCTTCTACAAGGACATAGCTGAAAAAGCTCGGGTTCCGTTTACGCGATGTCTCATTGCCGATTCATTCGGTAACTGGCAGAGGAAAGACCAACGTGTCGCCAACCAGGTCAGCTCTGCACAGCTTCGCGTCGAGCTTAGATTCGATTAGCAAGTACAGAATCCGATCGCACGAGCTTAAAAATAAAAAAAGCCCCTGAAAATCAATGGCTGGTTGGGAGGCTATTTGAACTGGCGCGCTAAGTCTTTGTTTCGTTTTTCTCGATTTAGATTTTTCGTCTACCCCGCTTTTCTACCCTTTCTACCACGGCGCCGCAGCGGGACATTTTGGGACCGCGCTGGTCAAGAAACTTTTGGCCACATGACGTAAGCATCAACACTTGAGAGACGCGTTCCGACCCTCTGCTGCCGGTCGCGAGCGACAGCTGTTGGGAGCATGAATGCCTTGCTCCCCTATGACTCTGGCGTGACAATGAACAGAAGCCGTTTCGATCATTGCTGCTGCCGAGCAGTAGGTCTTCCACACTGGAGGTCGACGCCGTGATACGTCCTTTCATATTCATGGGGTTCGTGCTGGCTAACCTGATTGCAACGGTTGCACAAGGTCAGCCGTACTCGATTCAAAATCTCGGCTACATGCCAACGATGCCCCCGGCTTCGGACGGTAGCTGGGCTACGGGCGTGAGCGCCGACGGCACCGTGGTGGTCGGCTATACGAATGTCGGCATGAATAACACCGAGGCGTATCGATGGGTCGGCGGCGTAATGACCGGACTTGGCTATCTCGGCGGCGATACGAGCCTCGCTTATGCAGTGAGCGGCGACGGCACGACTGTCGTCGGTCACGCTAACGGCGCGAGTGGAAGTGCTACCAATTATGCCTTCGAATGGCGATCCGGCGGGATGTGGGTGATCGACTTCAGCAAGTGCGGCGGGCAAGGACCGTTTGCCTACGGCGTGAGCGGTAATGGCTCGGTCATCGTCGGCAACCAAGATACCGACCACATCGGCGATCCGGTCGGTTGCTTCCCCGGCAGGGCGATCGAATGGGCGGGCGGGGGCGAGAGTTTTCTCAGCTTCCCTAGTGTTTCGGGTGGGCCCCCGTCTGGCTTGGCGCGCGGCACCAATACCGACGGTTCGGTCATCGTTGGCGAAGTCGGCGCAGTGGTCTCGCCGACGTGCAACCCTTGCACGCAGGCGTTCCGTTGGACCAGCGGCGGCTCGATCACGCTCGGCGATCTCGGCGGCAACTACAGCAGCGCCTACGCGACGAATCCCGATGGTTCTGTTGTCGTCGGTACCGCCGCCGTCGACAACGTAAGCAGCCAGCCTTTCCGCTGGACCGCGGGCTCGGGCTTGATTGGTCTCGGCGGGCAGTCGATTAATGCTATCGCCTATGCGGTGAGCGCCAATGGTTTGGTAGTTGTCGGGACAGCGAACGGCAACAAGGCCTTTCGCTGGCAGCCGACGACTGGCATTCAATATGTGCAGGACCTGTTGATCGCCGGCGGAGTCGACATGACCGGCTGGAATTTGACCCAGGCTACCGGTATTTCTGCAGACGGCTCGACCATCGTTGGCAACGGGGGCTATGGAACCGCAGCGACTGCATGGTTGGCGCATGTACCACCCGACGAAATATTCGCCAACGGGTTTGAGTAAGGTCGAAGGTCCGTTTCCCAGGTGTGCGCTGAGTCGCTTCGCGGAGTCAAAAAATAAAAAAGCCCTTGGAAATCAATGGGAGACTAGGAGTCGAACACAACATCTAGGTTGTTGTTTCGCAAACGTTTGTACACTCGATATTCTCCAATACCCCACGTTTTACCCATACGCGTCCACTATCGCCTGCGTGTCCAATGACTTACACAAAAAAACCATCTCACCGCGTTTCCATGCGTATCACGACGTTCAATTGCTGATCCTCTTCCCTCAACCGCCGCTGTTAGTTCACGGGTTCGAACACGCAGCGACCCCTTTCGGCGAATAGCGAACCTACGCCGCGCTCAATTCCTCGCCGAGAAGCGGACGTATATCTGCACCGTTCCGACTCTGTTTGGCGGCTCCGCGGCGGGAACGAGAGCAATGATAATTGCTCTCGACGCGAGATCATCAATGGGCCGGCCAGAGGCGAACGCGAGGCGGACGTCGATGCCTGACGGCTAGGCAGTGTCGATGCACCGTGCGCATGCAGTAACTCTTGCATGACTCTCAGGCCAGACCAAACGCTTTCCTCAAGCTCGCATCGACAGGTCCCGCCGGCATGAACCGGCGCAGCTTGCTCAATAGCGAAGCCTGCCCGGCCGGCGTGCGACGCATACGCCAGGCGCCGAGCGCCGCTTCGACGATCGCGTTTGCCACGCCTTCGGGTTCGGGCGCGCCATTGATGCTCTTCGCCACAGAACGCGCCGCGATTTCGCGTTCGCGACCGTATGCCGGGATTGTTGCTTTCGCCCGGGGCGAATTGGCTTCGAGGTTAGTTCTGGTATACGCGGGTTCGACCAGAGCCACGCGAATGCCGAACTGACGTACTTCGTGATCGAGACTTTCCGACAATCCCTCGACCGCGTGCTTGGAGGCCGCATACAGGCCCATGTACGGCGCCGGCAGAAAACCGAGCACGGAACTGACGTTGACGATCCGCCCTTGTCGCTGTGTGCGCATATGCGGAAGTACCGCTTTTATCGTGCGCAGCGCGCCGAACACGTTTGTATCGAACAACGATGTGGCCTCGTTGATGGCGGTCTCCTCCACTGCACCCAGCATGCTCATGCCGGCGTTGTTGACCAGTACGTCGATGCGGCCCTTGCTATCGGCGATCGACTGGATCGCGCGTTGAACGGAAGCCTCGTCGCGAACATCCATTTCGACAAGCTCCACACCGGCGACGCCGGTTGAGCGGCCGATGCTGCGCACGGTTCCAAATACCGTGCATCCCTTCTCTGCAAACTTTTGCGCGGCGACGCGTCCGATACCCGATGAGACGCCGGTGATGACGACAACTTTTGAGTTCTTCATGGGAGTTCCTTTGAGGTGATTCGAAATTCAGGCGACTTGCTCGATCAAGGAATGGTTGTCAGCGGTCCTGATCTTGAACCAGATGGAATACATCGCCGGCAAGAACACGAGCGTCAGGATCGTTCCGGCGAAAGTGCCGCCGATCAGCGTGTAGGCGAGCGTTCCCCAGAACACCGAATGCGTGAGCGGAATGAAAGCGAGCATCGCCGCCAGCGCAGTCAGGATCACCGGGCGCGCGCGCTGCACCGTGGCTTCGACGACGGCGTGCAGCGGATCCAGCCCGGCCTGAGCGTTGTGGTGGATCTGCCCGATCAAGATCAGCGTGTTGCGCATGAGGATTCCCGACAACGCCACCAGTCCGACCAGCGCATTGATGCCGATTGGCTGACGAAACAGGATCAGTGTCGGCACGACGCCGATCAGTCCGAGCGGGCTGGTCAGGAAAACCATGACCATCGCCGAGATCGAGCGTACCTGCAAAATGATGATGATCAGCGTGAGGGCCAGCATGATCGGGAAGATCGGCAGCATGGCCGTCGTCGCCTTGCCCGATTCCTCGATCGAGCCTGCCTGCTCGATGCGATAGCCGCTCGGCAACTTCTCGATCAGCGGTTGGAGTTGCCGTGTGATGGCCGCCGAGACGTCCGGCGGCTGCAAACCGTCCGCGATGTCGCCGCGCACCGTGATCGTCGGCACCCGATCGCGGCGACGCAGGATCGGTTCTTCCATCCGTATATCAGTTTCGCCAACCTGCGACAGCGGAATGCGCTGGCCGTTGGCCGTCGCCAGCGTGAAGTCGCTGATCTTCGCCGGATCGAGGCGGATGTCGCCGGCTGAGCGCGCGACGACCTGCACCGTACGGATGTCTTCGCGCACGAGCGTTAGCGGAATTCCCGTCACCAGGAACTGCAATTGTTGCGCGACGGCGCTCGAAGTCAGCCCGACGGCCTGCAATCGATCCTGCTGCAAGGTGAAGTGCAGGGTCGGTGTGCGCACGCCCCAATCGGTGTTGACCGTGCGCATCAGCGGACTGGTGTCCATGACGTGCTGCACATCAGCGGCGATTTTGCGCAGGACCTCCGTATCCGGCCCGCTGACGCGGTATGCGACCGGGAACGGCGAATACGGACCGAACACGAGTTGTGTCACGCGCACGCGGGCTTCCGCAGCGAGGCCATCCGCAATTGCCCGGCGCAACCGATACTTCAGCGCTTCGCGCTCGTCCTGGTTGTCGGTGCGCACCACGATCTTGGCGAATGACGGATCGGGCAGCTCCGGTCCCATGGAGAAGTAGAACCGCGGTGCGCCTTGGCCGACGTAAGCGCTGACGATCTTGGCTTCCTTCTGTTGCGCGAGCCAGTTCTCCACTTTCGCTGCCGCGGTGCTCGTTTGGTTAATCGATGTGCCATAGGGCATTTGCACTTCGATCAATACTTCTGGTCGGTCGGAGATCGGGAAGAACTGCTTTTTGACCAGCGCCATGCCGAGCACGGACAGCACGAAAAGCCCAATCACTGAAGCGGCGACCAGCCATTTGCGCGCAATGATGCCGTGCAAGAACTCGCGGAAGCGGTTGTAACGCGGCGTGCCGTAGATCGCAGCGTGGCCTCCTTCGACCTTCTTGAAATCGGGCAGGAGTTTGACGCCGAGATACGGCGTGAAAATCACCGCGACCACCCACGACGCGATCAGCGCGATGCCGACGATCCAGAACATGTTGCTGGTGTATTCGCCGGCCGAGGAGCGGGCGAAGCCATTGGGCATGAAGCCGACGGCCGTCACCAGCGTGCCCGCAAGCATCGGCGCTGCGGTGTGACTCCACGCGTACGCGGAAGCCTCGATTCGGCTGTAACCCTCTTCCATCTTCACCACCATCATTTCGATGGCGATGATGGCGTCGTCCACGAGCAGGCCGAGCGCGAGGATCAGCGAGCCGAGCGTGATGCGATCGAAGTTCTTGCCGGTCGCCAGCATCACGACGAACACCACCGCGAGTGTCAGCGGCACGGCCGCCGCCACCACCATACCGACGCGCCAACCCATGCTCACGAAGCTCACCAGCATGACGACGAGCAGGGCGGTGAAGAACTTGATCATGAACTCATCGACCGCCGAGTGGATATTGACGGCTTGGTCGGTGACCTTGGTCAGGCTCATGCCGAGCGGCAGTTCGGCGTTGATCGCACCGATTTCGCCGTCCAGCGCCTCGCCGAGGTCGAGTCCGTTCCAACCATCGCGCATTACGACGCCGAGCAGCAGGGCAGGTTCGCCACCGTTGCGGACGAGGAACGTCGCCGGATCTTCATAGCCGCGCTTGACCGTGGCGATGTCCGACAATTTCAGCGTGCGACCTTGCGCCACCACGGGCGTGTCGCTGATCTTCTGCAGCTTGTCGAACGCGCCGTCGAGGCGAATGAACACATCGGGTCCCTTCGTTTCCACCGAACCGGCCGCGGTCAGCGCGTTCTGACTGTTGAGCGCGGCAAATACATCCTGCGGACTCACGCCAAGGGTGGCGAGGCGTTCGTGCGAAAACTCGACGTAGATGCGCTCGGACTGCTCGCCGACGATGTTGACTTTCTTGACGCCTGCTACGTGCAATAGGCGCTGGCGCAGCGTCTCCGCCTCGCGCACGAGCAAACGTTGCGGCTCCCCTTTGGCCTTGAGCGCGAACAGCGCAAACGTGACGTCGGCGTATTCGTCGTTGACGATCGGGCCGATCACACCGGGCGGAAGATTGCTCGACTCGTCGCCGACTTTCTTGCGCGCCTGATAAAACTCCTCCTGCACGTCCGCAGGCGGCGTGCGGTCGAGTAAGGTCAACGTGGTGATCGCCAAGCCGGGTCTGGTATACGTTTCCGTGCGGTCGTACCAACGTAGTTCTTGCAAGCGCTTTTCCAGTTTCTCGGCGACTTGATCCTGCATCTCCTGCGCGGTCGCACCGGGCCACACGGTGATGATCGTCATCACCTTGATCGTGAAAGCCGGATCTTCCGCCCGCCCGAGCTTGAAGAACGCGATGAGACCGGCGAGCGAGATCAGACAGATCAGAAACAGCGTGATGGAGCGCTCGCGTACGGCGAGGGCGGAAAGATTGAAGCGGCTCTCGCTCATGGTTACAGACCTGCAACCTTGGGCGATTGGTTGGTACCGGCCGCGACACGGACTTGCTCGCCTTCGCGCAGCAAGTGTGCGCCGAGCGCGACGACCCGATCGCCGGGCTCAAGCGCACCAGCGACATGCGCTTCATCATCGCCCAGATGCAGAACCGTCACTGGCCGCCAGGAAACTTTTGCCGGCTCGCCGCTGATGATCCACACCCCGGAACCATGGCCCGCATCGAACAACGCGCCGATGGGTACCTGTGCACCGCCTTGCACGGCGGTGTGACCGTCCGCCAGCGCGACCGAAACCGTCGTGCCCAACGGGACATTCGCGAGTTCTCCCTCGAGCACATAACGCGCTTCGAAAGTTCGTGTAAATCGGTCCGCCGTATCGGAAAGCTGGCGCAGTTTGACCGGCACACGCACGCCTTCTTTGCCAAAAATGCTGGCTTGTCCGATTGAGCCGACCGTAGGACGCAGCGTTTCCGGCAATTGGATGACCGCCTCGCGCGGCCCGGCGTGGGCCAGGCGCACCACGGGTTGGCCGGCGCTGACGACCTGGCCGGGTTCGGCGAGCGTTTCCATTACTACGCCGTCGCCGTCCGCAAGCAGCTCGGCATAGCGGCTGGCATTACGCGCAACGTCGGCTTGCGCATTGGCCGCGCTCAGTTGTGCCTTTGCTGCGTCGGCCGCGGCTTTGGCTTGGTCGTAAGCGGAAGCCGAAATCGCGCCGGTGCCGACCAGGTTGCGATAGCGCACTTCATCTTGAGCCGCCTGCAGCGCATGCGCGCGCGCGGCGGCAACGGCTTGTTCCTCTGCAACCGCAGCAAGCTTCAGGTCGACCGGATCGATGCGCATGAGCAACTGGCCACGTGTGACGCTCTGTCCGACATCCACCAATCGCTGCAAAACCTTGCCGGATACACGAAAGCCCAGATCGCTCTGCACCCTAGCTGCCACCGTGCCGGTGAACGAGCGCGAGCTTGGGGCGGATGCCTGGACGAGCGCCGCGCGGACGAGGGGCGCTTCGGTTCGAGGATCGTGTGCGGACGTTTCGCTGCAGGCGTTCAAGGCAAAGGGCAATGCAGAGATCAGGGCAAAGCGGATGAAGCGGCTCATGGGAATGTCTCGCATGTTAGTATTATATTTATCATATAATCGGTCGAAATTCGTGTTCGCAGGAAGCTTGGCGAAAGGATCTTTAGTGAGTGTGCGCGCCTAATCGCTGCGCAGCCCCAAGCGCGACGCGATGGCGCGACGCGAACGTTGGAGGATTGCGTCGGAGCGTTTGTCGTCCGGTTCCACACGTGCCAGTGAAATCGCGCCGATGAGTTCGGCATAAACGGAGTCCGCGTCGGCCGCCGCGTCCTTACTTCCGGTTTGCCGGATCAGATCGGCTATTACGTGGTGCATGCGCTCGCGGCCGGCGGCGAATTGCGCGCGGACCTTCGCGTTGAGGCGCGGCATGTCCGACGAGAGCGCGGCGAGGGGGCAGCCATGGCGCCGTGCGTCGCGGTGCTCCGGCGAAAGATAGAAATCGACATAGGCCGCGAGCGCGTCACGCGGCGCGCGGCCCTGCGTTATTGCTTCGAATATCTCCCGCGCTTCCTCGAACATTTGCCCGATGGCCGCCGCGATCAGTTGGTCCTTCGATCCGAAATGGGCGTAGAAGCCGCCATGCGTCAAGCCGACAGCTGCCATGACGTCGGCGACGCCGATGCGGTCGGGACCCTTCGCGCGGATGGCATTGGCCGCCGCCTTGACAACGCGGTTGTGGGTGCGCTGCTTGTGCTCTGTGTCGTAACGCATGGCGCCAATCTCTATTATATGATATATATCATACTATGATACTTGAACACGTGCAAGTACTTTTCGATATTTCCCTCCACAACAAGGAGCTCATCAGCAATGGATGACGTCATCATTATCGGCGGCAGCTTTGCCGGCCTCGCCGCCGCTTTGCAGCTCGGCCGTGCCCGCCGCAAGGTCACCGTTCTCGATACCGGCCTGCCGCGCAATCGCTTCGCCGGCCACTCGCACGGCCTGCTCGGCCACGATCACAAGCCACCGCTGGATATCCTCGCCGAGGCGCGGCAACAGCTGGCTCGTTATCCCACGATCAAGCTCGTCAGTGCCCGGGCCGACAGCGTCTCCGGCGCCATCGACGATTTCTGCGTCCGCACTGGCAATGGCGAAAGCCTTGGGGCGCGCCGTCTGATCCTGAGCTATGGCGTCGTCGACCAGATGCCTGCTGTTCCGGGCTTTGCTGAAAGCTGGGGCACGTCCATCGTGCCTTGCCCGTATTGCGACGGTTTTGAAGTTGCCGGCCAGCATTGGGGCCTCGTCTGGTCCGGCCCGCAGTCGCACAATCAGGCCAAGCTATTCCACGATTGGACCGACCGGTTGACGGTCTTTGCCGACGGACACGATATTTCAACCGATGTCCGGGCCGATCTCGCGCACCGGAACATACCTGTCGTCGACGGCCGGATCATCGAGATCGCCCATCGCGGGGGCCATATCGCCACCGTCAATCTCGATGCTGGCCCCAATGTCGCGGTCGACATCTTGTTCGCGCAGCCGCGCAACAAGCCGTCCGCAAGCCTGCATGCATCGCAGGGCCTAGCAACGATCAATACGCCCAACGGAATCGTCCTCAAGGTGGACGAGCGCCGCCAAACCAGCGTGCCCGGCGTCTACGCCGCCGGCGACCTCACGACGCCCTTCTTGCCCTCGGTCACCCAGGCATCATCGCAGGGCGCAATGGCGGATATTTTCGCCCAGCAGTCGATGCTGGTTTGAGCGCCCAGCCTCATCATGGAGCGATATGAGCGTGCTTGAACTGAAGGTTCCACCACCCATCGTGGCGCTTGTCTTGGCACTTCTTATGTGGCTGACGCCGGCGGTTGCTGGCCTTGTGCGGATACCCTATCCGGCCCGCGTGCTCTGCGCCATCGTTTTGGTGTGCATCGGCCAAAGCATCGGCATCGCCGGAGTGTTTGCGTTTCGGCGCGCCAAGACCACCGTGAACCCGACCAAGGCAAGCTTGGCGTCCTCGTTGGTCATCCAAGGCGTGTACCGGTACACACGCAACCCTATGTACCTCGGGTTCTTGCTTACCCTGTTGGCGTGGGCAATATTTCTGGCGAATCCTTTCGCAGTCCTATGGGTTGTCGTGTTCGTGCTCTACGTCACTCGATTCCAAATCATTCCGGAAGAACGTGTGTTGGCCTCTCTATTTGGGGCAGAGTACGAGGCTTACAAAGCCAGGGTGCGCAGATGGGTATGAGGGCTCACCTGAATCGTCCTGATGCCCGATAGCTGCTGTTCGCGTGCGGCAGCTTGGGGCGATAACCGCCAGTCGAAATATGCGCAAGCTGACAAGCTCCTTCACAAGATGGATCAGCGAACGCTTGCCGTGCGCGTCCGTGATCGTTCAATGCGCCCGCGTAGCCAACCGTCGATTTCTTCTTCGACCCAGGCGGCCGCGCGCTCACCCAGTCGAACCTGTCTCGGGAATTCGTCCTGTTTAATCAGACGGGAGATTTGACTGCGGCACAGCGCTGTTCTTAAGGACATCTGGCATGCGCAGCATGCATACGGGATTGTTCATTTATCGTCTCCATTTCTGGTTGCAGATCGCGATGCCGTGTGTGAAGAGACAGCCGCAGCATTTACCCCGGAAAATTACCCCACACTTTGCGTGCGCTGTCGTGGTTTCTCATGGGACGTAGAAATACAACAACCCAGATTTGGCTGCCGGATTATTTTCCGTTGCGAAGACGCCCTGAGGCATTTTGGGAATCTGGCCGTAAGCGCCAAAAAATAAAAAAGCCCTCGAAAATCAATGGCTTATGTGGCTGGGAGACTAGGATGACTCGCGCCATCCGTGGCGCTCGGCCCTTCGGGCCCAGCTCCACTTCGTTCCGCTGTTCAAAATCGGCGATCCTGCCGATTTTGTCGAACCCTCGGGTTCGATCAAGTCTCAAATAGCAGAAACAAGAAGCCCACCGCGAGGGTGGGCTTCTTGTTTCTGTTGGCTGGGAGACTAGGATTCGAACCTAGATAAACGGAGTCAGAGTCCGTTGTCCTACCGTTAGACGATCTCCCAATACGGATGAATCGTTCACTCTGACTTCGCGACGATCCAACTGGGCGAGCGCGCCGCGGGTGACCGCGGCGGCTTGAAACGGGATTAGCGCTTGGAGAACTGCGTCGCGCGGCGGGCTTTGTGCAAGCCGACCTTCTTGCGCTCGACTTCGCGTGCGTCGCGGGTCATGAACCCGGCTTTGCGCAACGGCGACTTGAGCGTTTCGTCGTATTCGACGAGTGCGCGGGCGAGGCCTAGGCGGATCGCGCCGGCCTGACCGGTGATGCCGCCGCCTTCAACGGTGACGAGGATGTCGAACTTGTCGCCGAGCTTGGTCAGCTCGAGCGGCTGGCGCACGACCATGCGCGCGGTCTCGCGGCCGAAGAACGCATCGAGCGTCTTGCCGTTGACCATGATGCTGCCCTTGCCGGGGCGCAGGAACACACGCGCGGCGGAGGACTTGCGGCGGCCGGTGCCGTAATTCTGTGTCGTTGCCATATTAGAGTTCCAGCGCCTGCGGCTGTTGAGCGGTATGGGGATGATTCGGGCCTTTGTAGACCTTGAGCTTGCTGTACATGGCGCGGCCGAGCGGATTCTTCGGCAGCATGCCCTTGACGGCGATTTCGAGCACACGTTCCGGATGCTTGGCCAACAGATCCTTCAGCGCGATCGACTTGATGTTGCCGATGTAGCCGGTGACGTGGTGATAGATCTTGTCGTCCATTTTGTTGCCGGTGACGGCGATTTTCTCGGCATTGACCACGACGAGGTAGTCGCCGGTATCGCAATGCGGCGTGTAGACCGGCTTGTGCTTGCCGCGCAGACGGCGCGCCAGTTCACTGGCCAGGCGGCCGAGCGTCTTGTTGCTGGCGTCGACGAGAAACCAGTCGCGCTTCACCGTTTCAGCTTTGGCGCTGATCGTTTTCATGGGAATTCCTGTGGCCGCGTGCGGCGCGAAACGAACCGAAAGAACTGACAAGTATATGGGAACGCTGGAAAAGCCGCAAGGGTTGCTTGACTCTACGGCACAACGATCGGACAGTGCCGCGGCGATGCGGACAGTCCTTGTATTCGGTGCCAGTGGCGCGGTTGGCGGATTCCTGCTGCCACGGTTGCGCACTCATTATAAGGTGTTGCCGGTCAGCCGCGGTGAACACACCGGCTGGATGCGCGGCGATCTCACTGAGGCCGGCAAAGATTGGCCAAAAGCCGACATCGTCATCAGCCTCGGGCCTCTGGACGCGTTCGCCGCATGGTTGCAGCGCCAGGTCGATCCGCCGCGCCGCGTGATCGCGCTCAGTTCGATGAGCGCCGAATCCAAGCGCGAATCGCCCGATCCGGGCGAGCGCGAGCTGGCCGCGCGCCTGCGCACCGCCGAAGCCAGCGTATTGGCAACCGGCACGGAACATGGCCTCGTCTGCACGCTATTCAGGCCGACGCTTATATATGGTGCGGGCACCGATCGCAGCCTGGCACCGATCGCGCGCTTCGCGCGCCGCTGGCATGTGCTGCCGATCCCGCTCGGCGCTACGGGTCTGCGCCAACCCGTGCATGCGGCCGATTTGGCCGATGCCTGCTTTACGGTAATCGACAGCGCCACGACGCACGGCAAGACTTACGCGCTCGGCGGCGGCGAGCGTCTCGATTTTGCCACCCTGCTGGCGCGGCTGCGCGCCGCGCAACCGGGATTCGTCGCTCCCATTCCGGTGCCTTTGTTTGCGTTGCGCTGCTGCGCGCGCCTGTTTCGCGCACAGATCACCTCCGCCGCGCTCGCGCGCTTGCGCGAACCACTGGTTGCCGACATTACGCACGCCCAGCGCGATTTCGGCTATGCGCCACGTCGTTTTGGCGGCGAACTGGTATTGCCGATTCAGCGCTGAGTACACTTTTACACTCGCCCTGGACCGAGGGACTGAGTGACGCGTGCAACTGCTGCATTGCAGCAGCAGGAATCCGCGGAATCCCGGTTAAATTGTCGTTGCCAACGCTCGTTTGAACTGCCTATGATAGGGCGTCGTTGCGCTCCCAATTCACTATCAGGAATTCCCTATGCAGGCCCGATTGAGTTTGTTCCTGGCGCTGTCGTCGTCTCTGCTGCTTTCAGCATGCGGTGGCGGCAGCAACAGTTCACGCGCGGTATCCACCGCGCCGGCCACCAACAGCAATGGTCAGCCGACCACCGGGGTCATCACCGCCCGCTTCGATCCCACCAACGCGGTCGTGCCGTTCCCGACCAACCTGCTGCTTTCGGGCACGACGGACCTGACCTTGAATATTCCGGTCGCCGATCCGACCAACTTCGGTGATCCGCGTGTGGCAATGAATGCGCTCGATGGGTTCAGCACCACCGCGCCGTGGAGCACCACGTTCAGCACGCCGCCGAAGGCGTCGACCATCGTGCCCGGTCAGACCGTGCGCATGTTCGAAGTCACCTTGACAGGTCCCGGCGGCGGCGTCACCAGTATCGTGCGCGAACTGCAAGCGCCGCAGGAATTCGTCGCCGTGCTGGCGCCGTCGGATACGACCGGACGCACGCTCGCCATCGTGCCGACCGCGCCGCTGCAGCAGCTGACCTCCTACATGGTCGTGCTCGAAGGCAATGGCGGACATCTGAATCCAGGTCAGACGCCCAGCATTACCGATGCCGCCGGCAACGATGTAACCGCCGACACCACCTACTTCCTGGCCAAGCGCCCGACGGCACTGTGCACCGGCGGGCATTCGACGGATCCACTGCTGCCAGACGCGACCGCCTGCGCGCTGGAACCGCTGCGCCAGCTCGTCAATTCGCAGGAACACGCGGTCGACCAGTTCGATGGCGGCGCGACCGACCAGCGCATCGTGCTGTCGTGGGTCGCGACGACGCAGAGCATCACGCCGGTGATGCAGGCCGTGCAGAGCCGTGTCGAACAAACCCCGGCGCCGACCGCGCACGTGGTGCCGACGGGCCTCAATCTTTCGCAGATCAATGCGCAGCTGCCGCCCGTGGCGGACGTGTTGGTCGGCGTGCTGGCCGTGCCCTATTACCTGGACGCGCCTTCGCAGCAGAATCCGATCGCGGCGCTGCAGACGTTCTGGCAGGCGGCGCCGGGAGCTTACGTGCCGCCGTTCAATCAGTATGGTCTGGATCCGACCTCGACCAACGTGACGTTCCTCAATCCGTTCCCGGTAGCGAAGTCCACGCAGGTGATTCCGCTGCTGATGACGGTGCCCAACGCCAATTCCGGCAAGACCAAGCCGGCCGCAGGCTGGCCGGTCGTGATTTTCCAGCACGGCATCACGCGTGTGCGCACCGACATGTTCGCGGTCGCCGGCGCCTTGGCCGCGCAGGGTTTCGCGGTCGTCGCCATCGACGCGCCGTTGCACGGCATCACCGATCCGACCAGTCCGCTGTACCGCAACCAGTTGCTGACGGGTTCGCCCGCCGCCGCCTTGATCACCGGTGAACGCACCTTCGACATGGATTTCGAAAACAACAGCACGGGCGCGCAAGGTCCGGATGGCAAGATCGATCCGTCCGGCATCTACTTCATCAATCTGTCTTCGTTGCTGACCTCGCGCGACAACCTGCGCCAGGCCAGTTCCGATCTGATGGAACTCACGCGCGCGATTCCGACGATCAGCTACAGCGGCAATCCGACCGGGGATTTCGACGGCTCGCGCATCGAGTTCGTCGGCCAGTCGCTCGGCTCGATCATCGGTACCGCGTTCGTGGCGATGGAGCCGCACGTCAACGTCGCCGTGCTCAATGTGCCGGGCGGCGGCATCGCGCGTTTGCTCGATGCGTCGCCTGCGTTCGGTCCATCGATCCACGCCGGATTGGCGGCCGCTGGACTGCACCAGGGCACTCCCGATTACGATGCCTATTTCGTTGCCGCGCAGACCGTGGCCGATTCGGGTGATTCGATCAACTTCGCGTTCGCCACCGCGGGCAAGAGCATTCTTGCGCAGGAAGTCGTCGGCGACGATACGCATCCGTCGGATCAGGTGATTCCGAACAACGTGCCGGGCGCACCGCTGTCCGGCACCGATCCGCTGATTGCCGCGCTCGGGCTGAGCACGATCACCCAGACCACACAGGCGCCCTCGATTCGCGGCGTGGTGCGCTTCACGCAAGGCGCGCACGGTTCGCTGCTCGATCCGAGCAGCTCAGCGGCGGTCACCGTGGAAATGCAGACCGAAATGGCCAGCATGATCGCCAGCGGCGGTCAGGTCGTGGTCGTCGCCAATCCTTCCGTCATCCGCACGCAGTAATCGGGGAACCCACATGACCACGCAAAATAAAACCAACACTGCGCGCGTCCTGGTGCCGCACTATCTCGCGGCCGCCATCGCTTTCGCCCTGGCCGGCGCCGCCGCACAAAAAGCCCACGCGCTGGAATTCGGTGATCAGGATGGCTGGCACGGCACGCTGAACACGACGCTTTCGTACGGCGCTGCGGTGCGCGTATCCGACCAGAGCAATGAGCAGATCGCCAAGGCCTATTTCAATCCATTGATCGGGCTGGCGCCGAACGCGGCGCAACGCGCGGCCAAAGGAGCATTCTCGGCCAACCACGACGACGGCGACCTCAACTACGACTCCGGCGACCTGTTCTCGAATGCGGTCAAGGGCACCACCGAGTTCCACCTGGATTACCGCTCGAACGTCGGCGCGTTCGTGCGTGCCAGCGCGTTCTACGATTTCGCCAACGTCAACAACGACGATCTGACGCGCATTGCGCGCGACCAGGTCGGCAAACGTTTCCGCATTCTCGACTCGTTCGTCTACGGCAACTTCGACGTCGCTGGCCACAGCGGCACGGTTCGCTTCGGCAAGCAGGTGCTGAACTGGGGCGAAAGCACGTTCATCCAGGGCGGCATCAATGCGCTCAATCCGTACGACGTCTCGCAATTGCATGTCGCCGGCGCCGAGTTGAAGGAAGCGTACCTGCCGGTGAACCAGCTGTGGGGTTCGTTCAGCGTCACGCAGAACTTTTCGGTTGAAGCCACGTATCTGCTCGAATTCGCTCAGACCAAACCGGATCCGGCCGGAACGTATTTTTCGGCGAATGATTTCGCCACGCTCGGCGGCACGTACGCCTCGCTGCCATTCGGCCTCGTGCCGCAGCCGGTGAAGAATGCCGACAACTATTACAACGTGTGCTTCGGCGGCGCGGCCAGTGACAATCCGGCGTTCGGCGGCGCGAGTATTTTCCAGGCTGGCAGCAACCCGCTTGCGGCACTGCTCGCCGAATCGTGCCAGCAGACGGTGCGCCGCCTGCCCGACCGTTTCGCTTCGGAAACCGGGCAGTTCGGCGTAGCTGCGCATTACGTCGCCGATAGCCTCAACGGCACCGAGTTCGGTTTCTACTACATGAATTACCACAGCCGCCTGCCGTTGATCAGCGGCGTTGCCGTGAGTTCGACGATTCCGAACAGTGCCGGCTATTTCGACGAATATCCGAAGGACATTCACCTGTACGGCCTGAGCTTCAGCACTCAGCTGGAAGGCCCCGGCATCGCTTTGCAGGGTGAGTTGAGCTATCGCCCGAACCAGCCATTGCAGATCGATGCCGTAGAACTGCTGTACGCCGGCCTGACTCCGCTCAACGAGCTGATTCCGGCGCCGTACAACCGCTTCCTGAGTCAGCTCGGCACGTACAACGTCGGCGACTACATCCAGGGCTACGAGCGCCACAAGGTCTCGCAGCTGCAGTTCACGGCGACCAAGATCATCGGACCGGAAAACTGGTTCCGTGCCGATCAGTTGCTGCTCATCGGCGAAGCCGGCGGCACCAAGGTGTGGAATCTGCCGGCGCAGAACGTGCTGCGGTATAACAGCGACGGCACCGATACCGGCGGCGGGCCGGACGTCAACACCGGCAACGCGAATAACCCGGAAACCCAGGTCAACGGTTTTCCGACGCCGTTCTCGTGGGGTTACCGCGTTGCCGCGCGCGCCGACTACAACAATGCATTCGGCACCGCGTTCACGATATCGCCGCGCGTCGCGTTCAATCACGACGTCAACGGCACCTCGCCGGGACCGGGCGGCAACTTCATCGACGGGCGCAAATCGCTTACGGTCGGGGTCGAGGCAAACTATCTGAATCGCTGGGCGCTGGACCTGAGCTACACCAACTATTTCGGCGCCGGCCAGTTCAACCTGATCAGCGACCGTGATTTCGTCGCCTTCGTCGCCAAATACTCGTTCTGAAAAGCCCGTGGGAGGGATTTCAATGACACTGTTCAAACATGCAAGGCTCGCGGCGCTGATTGCCGGAGCGGTGTTCGCCACTGGCGCGCTGGGCAAGTCCGCGGACGCCGACAAGCTCGGCAAGAGTCTCACGCCCGTCGGCGCCGAACGCGCCGGCAACAAGGACGGCACGATTCCGGAATGGACGGGCGGCATTACCCAGCCGCCGGCGGGTTACAAGGTCGGCATGCACCATCCCGACCCCTTTCCGGGCGACAAACCGTTGTTCACGATCACTGCACAGAACTACAAGCAGTACGCGGAAAAGCTCGGCGCCGGCCAGATCGCGATGTTCGAGAAGTATCCGGACTGGAAGATGATCGTCTATCCGACGCGCCGCAGCGCCTCGTTCCCGCAGCGCACCTACGAGATGACGATCAAGAACGCCTCGACCGGCGAACTGGTCGATGAAGGCGAAGGCGTGGCGAACGTGGCCGAAGGCTTTCCGTTTCCGATTCTGGATTCGGATCCGGCCAAGGCCGGCATGGAAGCGATCTGGAACCACAAGCTCAAGTTCAAGGGCGTCTCGTTCGAGCGCTGGAACAACCAGGCGGTGCCAACCGCTTCGGGCCAGTTCACGCTCGAGCGCTTCCACGAGGAAGGCCTGGGTCTGTACTACAAGCAGGGCAACACGCTCAAGGACATCAACAACATCCTGCTGTACTTCTTCGAAGACGTGGTCTCGCCACCGCGCCTGGCGGGCCAGGTGCTGCTCGTGCATGAAACGCTGAACTCGAAGAAGGAACCGCGCGAAGCGTGGATCTACAACCCCGGCCAGCGCCGCGTGCGGCGCGCACCGAACGTGGCCTACGACAACCCGGGCACGGCGTCCGATGGCATGCGCACGAACGACATGACCGACATGTTCAACGGCGCGCTCGATCGCTACAACTGGAAGCTGGTCGGCAAGAAGGAAATGTATGTGCCGTACAACTCGTACAAGGCGCACAGCGACAAGACCAAGGTCGAGGACCTGATCAAGGCGCATTTCATCAATCCGGACCTGCTGCGCTACGAGTTGCATCGCGTGTATATCGTCGAGGCGAACCTCAAGCCCGGCATGCGCCACATCAACCCGCGGCGCACGTTCTATCTTGACGAGGACAGCTGGCAAATCCTCGAGATCGATCATTACGACAACCAGGGCAAGCTGTGGCGCTATTCCGAAGCGCCGAGCGTGAACTACTACGAAGTGCCGGTGTTCTGGTCGACACTGGAAATCCACAACGACCTGAAAGCCGGCCGCTATCTGGTGCAGGGTCTGGACAACCAGGATCCGGAATACAACTTCTCGTTCGTCACCAAACCCGAAATGTTTTCGCCGCAAAGCCTGCGTGAACGCGGCATCCAGTAAATTCGCAAGATCGCATCACAACAGCCGCTGACGCGGCTGTTGTGATTTTGGAGTAAGGTAAAACTCCGAAGACTTCTCACAAGCGTCGTGCCACGCGGCACTTGTGAGAGAACTTCGAAGCGCGTTTCGGGAGGGGTGCCGATGAGGCTTTGCGAATTGCGTCGAGGGTTCGCCGTACTGGCCGCCGTCGCCGGCGCCTGCGCGTACGCCGACAACTGGGTCGACCCGGTCGCCGCTCCCGCTGAAATCATGCCGCTGGCCGAGCATTCGCTGCTACTCGACGTCGCGCGGGCGGGCGAACGTTTCGTCGCCGTCGGCGCGCGCGGCGACGTGCTGCTCTCGCAGGACGGTCACGAGTGGCGCCAGGCAACCGTGCCGACGCGGGCGACGTTCACCGCGGTCAGCGCTATCGATGCGAACATCTGGGCAGTGGGTCACGACGGCGTGATCGCACACAGCGCCGACGGCGGTGACCACTGGACCCTGCAACGGCAGGATGCCTGGAAACCAGCCGCGGAAGGCAGCGACGCCCTGCACGACTCGCGGCAGGGTGTGCCGTTGCTCGACGTGCTGTTCACCGACGCAACCCACGGCTATGCCGTTGGCGCGTACAGCCTCGCGCTGCGCACCGAGGACGGTGGCGCAACGTGGAACCCCATGAGCGTGAACTCGCCCAAGCCGGTGAGCGCACCCGAGGCCGCGCCGGCCACGGCTGAACACGGTCAGACGTTCAACAAGGAAGAACTTACGGTCGGCCAGGAAGCCACGCCACACTTCAATGCAATCGCCCGTACCGGCAGCGGCGGACTGCTGATCGTCGGCGAGCGCGGCAGCGCGTTTCGCTCACGCGACTCCGGCGCGACTTGGCAGCGCCAGCAGCTGCCGTATGACGGTTCGATGTTCGGCGTGATCGGCTACGCCGGCGAGCACGTGCTTGCGTTCGGCTTGCGCGGCCATGTGTTCGAATCCAACGATCTCGGCGAGCACTGGAACCTGCTCGATACCGGCACGCAACTCAGTCTCATGGGCGGCACGGCATTGCCGAACGACGGCGCGGCAATCGTCGGCGCCAACGGCATCGTGCTCGTGCGCGACAGAGCCGGCGCGCCGCTGAAAAGTTTCGTCGACCAGCCGGCCGGCACCATCGCTTCGGTGTTGCCGCTCGGCAACGACCGCGACCTGCTCATCGCCGGCGAAAACGGCGTGAGTGTCTACAACCCGCAATAAGCGAGATCCTTCCGTGGCGGCTCCGACCAATCCCAACGCCGAACCGACTGCCTTCCAGCGCTTTGCCGAAACCCTGGTATTCGGCAATCGCTACATCGTGCTGATCCTGTTCGCGGCGATCACGGCGGCGATGGCGTATTTCGCCCTGCAGCTCAAGGTCGAGGCCGGGTTCAAGAAGCTCGTGCCGCTGCAGCACGAATACATGCGCACATTTCTCGACTACGAGAAAAACTTCGGCGGCGCCAACCGCGTGCTGATCGCGGTGATGGACAAGAGCGGCAACATGTTCAATCAGCCGTTCTTCCAGACCATGGAGAACATCACCGCCGACGCCGCGCGCATCGATCATGCCGATCCTTCGCGCGAGAGCTCGATCTTCACGCCGAACGTGCGCTTCGTCGAAGTGGTTGAAGACGGCTTTGCCGGCGGCAACGTGATCCCGCAGACGTTCACACCCAACGTCGAAGGCTTCCAGGCCACGCCCGACCAATTCGCCACGATCAAGGCGAACATCGAAAAAGCCGGCATCGTCGGCCGCCTGGTCGCCAAGGATTTTTCCGGCGCGATGGTGTGGGTGGATCTCGTGCCGGAGGATCCCGAGCACGGCGTGACGATCGACTACAACAAGATCGACGAACAGCTCGAGTCGATCCGCAAGAAATACGAGAACGAGCACACGACGGTCGCGATCATCGGTTTTGCCAAGATGATCGGCGACATCAGCACCGGCGCCAAATCCGTGATCGTGTTCTTCTTTGTCACGATCGCGTTCACCTGGCTGCTGCTGTTCGCGTATTCGGCGTCGGTCAAACTCGCGTCGCTGACGGTGTTCTGCGCACTCGTCGCCGTGGTCTGGATGCTCGGCGCGCTGCGCCTGCTCGGCTTTGGCTTGGACCCTCTGAACATGCTCACGCCGTTCCTGATCTTCGCCATCGCGGTCAGCCACGGCGAGCAGATGATCAACCGTTTCCGCGGCGAGTTGTTCTTCGGCGGCCTCGAAGACGGCAGTGCCGACGAGCTGCGTGCGCGCCAGGGCGTGGATGCGCGCACGGCCGCACGTCTCGCGTTCCGCATGTTGCTCGTACCCGGCACCGTCGCGCTGATCGCCGGCTGCATCGGCTTCGCCACGATCCTGATCATTCCGGTACGCATTATCTTCGAGCTTGCGGTGACGGCGACGGTCGGCGTGGCTCTGATCATCCTCACCGACCTGATTCTGCTGCCGGTACTGTTGTCGTTCTGCCAGCTGCGCAATCTGGAAGGCAAACGCAACTGGCGCCTGCGCCAGCTCACCCAATTCGACAAGCTGTGGTCGGTACTCGCCAATTTGAGCCGGCCGGTGCCGGCGGCCATCGTGATCCTGTTGGGGGTTGCGACGTGGGTTGCGGCTGCGCAGTACGGCAGCCGCGTGATGATCGGCGATGCGCAGAAAGGCGTGGCGGAACTCAAGCCCGATGCTCGTTACAACCGCGATGCGGCGCTGATCAGCGATAAATTCGCGCTCGGCGTCGATATTGCCACCGTGATCGCCGAAGGCGCGCCGAATGCGTGCACCACCAGTTATCCGGTGATGGAAACGATCGATCGTTTCGCCTGGCACATGCGCAATGTCGAGGGCGTCGCGCAGGTGATCACGTTGCCGACCGTGGCGAAGATCGTCAACGCCGGCTGGAACGAAGGCAACATCCGCTGGCGCGTGCTGCCACGTGACAACGACGCGCTGCGCCAGGACACGCAAGGTTTCGAAACCGACTCGGGGCTGCTCAACGAAGATTGCAGCGCGATGCCGGTGATGATGTTCCTGACCGATCATCGCGCGACGACGATCGATGCCGTGATCGCCGCGGTGAAGAAATTCCGCGACGACAATCATGTCTTCAGCGGGCCGAAGGCGAACCTGCGCGCTGATCTGGCCAAGCAGTTCGCGAACGCCAGTGCCGAGGGCAAGCCGTTCGTCAGCGATCAGCTCAACCTGCGCCTGGCTACCGGCAACGTCGGCGTCATGGCCGCGATCAACGATGAGGTGCGCGCGGTCGACCACACCATGCTGTACCTGCTGTATGCCGCCGTGTTCCTGATGTGCCTCATCAGTTTCCGCAATCCGCTCGCCGCGCTGTGCATCGTGCTGCCACTCGTGCTCGTGACGGAACTCGGCCACTCGCTGATGGTCCAGCTCGACATCGGCAAGAAAGTCAACACGCTCACCGTGCTCGCGCTCGGCGTCGGCATCGGCGTCGACTACGCGATCTACATTTTCGCCCGCATGCGCGAGGCACTGCGCGCAGGCAAGACGCTGACCGAAAGCTACTTCATCGCGCTCAAGACCACCGGCATCGCGATCTTCTACACCGCACTGACGCTCGCCGTCGGCGTCGGCCTTTGGATTTTCTCGGATCTGAAATTCCAGGCCGACATGGGCGTGCTGCTCACCTTCATGTTCGTGGTCAACATGATCGCCGCGATCGTGTTTCTGCCGGCGCTGTGCCGCTGGCTGCTCAAACCACGCGAAAAAGCCGCGCAATGACGTTCGGTTTGGCCGCCATTGCGCATTTAGGTTGTTGTTGCTTGTCGGAACTTCAGGCGCAGGACGCGCGTTGTTAGCCAACCACCATCGGGGAGTACTGTAATGGAAGTCATTTTGTACGGATTAATCGCGTTCGTCGTTGCCGTCGCCATTGGCGCAGCCATCATCATGTTGGCGACCCGGCTCGTCGCCGGTTTTACGCCGAAGTTCCTGAGCGCCGCAATTGCTGCGCTGGTCGCCTCCATCGCCGGAGCCGTGGTCAGTTTTGGCCTGCAAATGGTGCTCGGCGCTGGCGGTTTGAGCTCGCTGCTGGTGGTGGTGATTTACTTCCTGCTCAACTCCGCGATCATCAACGCACTGATCAAGCGGCCTGACGGCTCGCAAATGGGTTTTGGCAAAGCCGCACTCGTGACCCTGCTCGAGATCATCATCGAAATCGTGCTCGGCATTATTCTGGTGTTCGTCTTCGGCGCCGGCATCATGGCAATGATCGGCATGGGCGCCGCGGGCGCCATGCACTGATCGAAATGACGTTCTGCCCTGGACAAGGCGCCTGCGGGCGCCTTGTTTTTTTATGGCCAGCGGTGGCCCCGGGAGGACTCCGGCGAGCGTACGTTCAGCAGGCGAGGCCGAGTTTGCGCATCAGCTTCGCCGTGATCCAGGCCGGACCGATCAGCAGATAGGCGATATCCGTCAGGAACGATGGCCGCTTACCCTCGATCCTGTGGCCGACGAATTGTGCGATCCAGGCCAGCACGAACACGCCGATCGCTAGCCACATCAGCTGTACCGGACCCAGTATTCGATACAGCCCTTCCGTAATCAGCCCGAGCAGCACGAACACCGCGAGCATGCCGAACGCGAGCGTGCGCGACAGACGCAGGTAAAACATCATCGCGGCAAACATGGCAACTCCCGCCCACAAGCCCGGGCGCCCGATCGCTGGCGGCACCGGCACGACCCACAACAACGCAATCACCGTCCACAGGATCAGCGGCACGCAGATCCAGTGGATCAGGATGTTGGTCGGATTGCGATGATCTTCGCTGTAGTTGCCGAGCCAGCGGTCGACTTCACGGCGGCTGTCGGTCGGTTGATCCGGAATGGCGTTCATCGGTGCACTCGAAAGTGACTGTGCCGAGTATACGCCTCAGGCCAGTTCAATTCCGGCAAGCCGTTTCAGGGCTTCCGCGTATTTCGTCGCCGTGCCTGCGATCACGCTGGCGGGCAAGGTCGGACCCGGCGCGGTCTTGTTCCAGTCCAGAGTTTCCAGGTAATCGCGCACGAACTGCTTGTCGTAGCTCGGCGGGCTGGTGCCGACGCGGTACTGGTCGGCCGGCCAAAAGCGCGAGGAGTCGGGCGTCAACATCTCGTCCATCACGTACAGCGTGCCATGCTCGTCGGTGCCGAATTCGAACTTGGTGTCGGCGATGAGGAGGCCGCGCGCGCGCGCAAAATCCGCCGCATACGCGTAGATTTTCAGCGTCGCCTCGCGCACGCGTTCGGCCATTTCCGCACCGACCGTGGCAACGACGGCATCGAACGAGACGTTCTCGTCGTGCTGGCCGGCGGCCGCCTTCGTCGACGGTGTGAAAATCGGCTGCGGCAATTGCTCGGCCTGGCGCAGTCCGGGCGGCAGCTGGATTCCGCACAGCGCGCCGCTGGCCTGGTAATCCTTCCAGCCCGAGCCGATCAGGTAGCCGCGCGCGATCGCCTCGATCGGCACCGGTTTCAGGCGCTTGGTGATGACACTGCGCTTCTCGTACAGATCCGGCGCGACACCGGCCGGCAGCACGCTTTTCAGCGACTTGCCGGTCAGGTGATTCGGCACGATGTGGCGGGTTTTGTCGAACCAGAAGTTGGAAATCTGGCACAGCATCTCGCCCTTGCCCGGAATCGGATCGGGCAGCACGACGTCGAACGCGCTGAGCCGGTCGCTGGCCACGATCAGCAACTCGCGCTCGGACAGCGCGTAGACATCGCGCACCTTGCCGCGATGGATCAGGTCCAACCCGGGCAGATTCGATTCGGAGAGTGTCGTGGGCATGAACGGCTCGCTATCTCACCTCTGCCGCTGGCCGGAGAGGTCGGCGCGCATCGCGCGCTGGGTGAGGGCGGCGCACGTGACGGCACAACGTCTTCGGCTGTGCCACCCGCATCGCCTCCGGGCACCTTCTCCCGCCAGCGGGAGAAGGAAAATCGTATTTTACCGAATCGAAGCCCGGTCTTGGCGGCTGCTAGAATCGCCGCCCCATGAGCCATTCCCCCGCCTGCGTTCGTTGGATTGCCGCAACCGCGCTTGCCGCGACCTTGCTGATGTGCGGCGCAAACGCCGCCGAGAAACCAGCGCGTCTGGGTCTGTGCGCGAGCTGCCATGGCGAAGAAGGTCGTGCCGTCGCGCCGCTCACGCCGAATCTGGCCGGACAAAACCTCGACTACTTGCGCAGCGCGCTCAAGCAGTACCAGTCCGGCGCGCGCGACGTGCCGGCGATGCGCGCCGCGGCCGGCATGCTCAGTCCGGCCGAACTCGAACGCGTGCTCGCGTGGTACGCGCAAGCGCGTCCCGGCTCGGCGCCATGAATTTCGTCGGCAAACTGATCGGCGCATTGCTTGGCTGGCTGCTGCTGCGCCACCCGATCGGCGTCGTCATCGGCGCGTTGTTTGGGCACTTGTTTGATATCGGTGCGCTCGGCGGCATAGCGCCGGTGCCCGCACGCGCTTCGCGCGGCTTCATCGGGCCGCTGTTCGGTCTCGCCGGTGCGATCGCCAAATCCGATGGCCGCGTTTCCGAGCAGGAGATCGCCGCAACCGAAACGCTGATGTCGCGCCTGCAGCTCGCGCCAGACCAGCGCGCGATCGCGATCGAGCGTTTCACCGCGGGCAAGGCCGCGGAATTTCCCGTGCATCTGGCGATCGCGGACCTGAAAACCTGGTGCGGCGGCCGGCGCGATCTTGCGTTCCTGCTGCTCGACATGTTGCTCGACGTCGTCTATGCCGAGGGCCCGCTCGTGGCCGGAAAGCTCGCGATCGTGCGCAAGCTGTGCTGGTCGCTTGGTGTCCACGAACGCGAGCTGGCCGCCCTCGCGGCGATGCGCGGCTACGCGTATGCAGGCCCGGGCGGCGCGTACGAACAGCCGCAGGCCGAACCGCGCACGGCCGGCAAGGACCCGTACGCGGTGCTCGGCCTCGAGCCGAACGCCGGCGAACGCGAGATCAAGAATGCTTATCGGCGTCTGATCAGCCAGCATCATCCGGACAAGCTCGGCGACGTGCCCGAAGAACTCAAGCGCCGTGCCGAAGAGCGTGCACGCGAGATCAATGCGGCGTATGAGAAGATACGCGAGGCACGAGGGATCAAATGAAACAGACCGCCGTCATCGCACCTTCGATTCTGTCCGCGGACTTCGCGCGCCTCGGCGAAGAAGTCGACAACGTGCTTGCCGCAGGCGCCGACTGGATTCACTTCGACGTGATGGACAACCATTACGTGCCGAATCTCACGATCGGTCCGCTCGTGTGCGCGGCGCTGCGCAAGCACGGCGTGACGGCGCCGGTGGACGTGCACCTCATGGTGAAACCGGTCGACCGCATCGTGCCGGATTTCGCCGAGGCCGGCGCGAGCCTGATCAGCTTCCATCCGGAAGCCAGTGAACACATCGACCGCACACTGCAACTGATCAAGAGCCACGGCTGTCAGGCCGGTCTCGTGTTCAATCCGGCCACATCGCTGTCGTATCTGGATTACGTGCTCGACAAGGTCGACCTGGTCCTGATCATGTCGGTCAATCCGGGCTTCGGTGGCCAGAGCTTCATACCTGCCGCGCTGGAGAAAGTGCGTCGCGCGCGCGAGCTGATCGACCGCAGCGGCCGCACGATCCGTCTCGAAGTGGACGGCGGCGTAAAAGCGGACAACATCGGCGAAATTGCCAAGGCCGGCGCCGACACGTTCGTTGCCGGCTCAGCGATCTTCGGGCACCAGGACTACCGCGGCATCATTGCGGCGATGCGGGCCGCGATTGCGTAGTTCTGTGTTCCTTTGCCTCAGGAAGGAAGAACCGCGCCGGGGAACCACGGAGGTTGGGGAGGGGCCTGAAGCTTCCCCGGCGCGGCGGGGAAAATCAGAAGACTTTCCAGAGCGGATCGGCGCTGTCGTCGCGCGCTCGCGCGCACGCAGATGCGTCCTGTTCGTCGCGAACCGGCGTGGAATCGCGCCAATCCGGCAGATCGTCGCGCAGCTGGTAGAAATCGTTCGGCAGATAGACGTCCACGGTTTCTCCTTCAGAAGTGCGCGCTGGCGATGATGCCCAGCAGCAGCGCGCTGATGGCAAATACCAGGCGCAGGGGTTCGAAAGTCTGGTTGAGTTCGGCGTTCGGCGCGGGGCGTTCGGTCTTCATGACGGTCTCCTGTGCTGCGAGCCTAGATTCAACCCGCCGCCTGCATCCGTGCGGTCGCGCATGCGGCGCGTCAGCGATGAGTTGTGGCGAAGTTCTGACGTTGCGCCCGGCACCGTTGCCGCGGACGCCGCGCGCCCGTAAGCTCGACATTCGAGTCACATCGGGAACCGCCATGGGCCGCAGCATCGCCATCGTCGAAGACGAGCCCTCGATCCGCGCCAACTACGTCGAGGCACTCACGCGGTTTGGCTATCAGGTGCAGGGCTACGCCTCGCGTCCGGAAGCCAGCCGCGCGTTCGGGCTGCGCCTGCCGGAACTGGTGATCATCGATGTCGGCCTTGGCGACGAACCCGAAGGCGGCTTCGAGCTGTGCCGCGAATTGCGCGCGAAGTCGCCGGCATTGCCCATCATCTTCCTCACCGCACGCGATTCGGATCTGGACATCATCTCCGGCCTGCGCCTCGGCGCCGACGATTACCTGACCAAGGACGTCAGCCTGCATCATCTCGCTGCACGCATCAGCGCATTGTTTCGACGCATGGACGCACTGGCCAAGCCAAACTCGAAGGAGACCATCGTCGAACACGGCCCGCTCAAGCTGGAAGCCGAACGCATGCGCATCACCTGGAACGGCGCCGAAGTGCCGCTGACCGTCACCGAGTTCTGGATGGTGCACACGCTCGTGCGCTTTCCGGGTCACGTGAAAAATCGCGACCAGCTCATGCGCGAAGCACAAGTCGTCGTCGACGATGCGACGATCACCTCGCACATCAAGCGCATCCGCAAGAAATTCATCGCCATCGATCCGGCGTTCGATGCGGTGGAAACCGTGCACGGCGTCGGCTACCGGTGGAAACCATGAGACCCGTTCTGATCGTGTTCGCTGCGCTCGCGCTCGGCGCGGCCGTGCAAGCGAAAGAGGCAAAAGAAGAAAGCACGATGGTTTACGGCGATGGTACGGACGGCAATGGCTGGGCCTTCGCGGTGACGGCGCCGAGCGGCTGGAAATTCGACTGTTGTGACCTGGCGACCAAGCACCATGCCAATTTGCTGGTATTTCCCGACGGCTGGGATGCCGGCGATCCCGACCGCGTGATGGTGCTCGTCGTCTGGAAGAAAGATCGCGCCAGCGTGGACGGCGATTGGGAAGCCGACGCGCACGCGTACACGAGTAGATTTCCCGAGGTCAAGACCGAGGCATTCGACGTGCAGGCCAAGAACCTGTCGTGCCGCTCCTCGGTCTACATTGGCGCCGACCGGCTGCGCGACTACGTGGTGTTTTGCGATCCCGGCGCCGAGTGGCGGTACCGGTTCGGCTGGTCGATGACGGTGCGCGGCGACCCTGCCGACCGGTCAGGGATTGAAGCGCGATTTCGCCGTACGATCGGCAGTACGACGCCGATGAGTCTGGCGATCAAGCAATCCGCCCCCTAGAACTGGCTCGCTGCGCGGCACGGCAAGAATGTCTCTGCGCTTCAAACTCCTGCTGATTGCCCTGTCTACGCTGGCTCTGCCGCTGGCCGGCTGGCTCTTCGTGCGACAGATGGAAGAACTGCTGCGCCAGGGTCAGGAACAAACCCTGATCGCCGCGGCGAAAGGCTTGGCGCGCAGCCTCGATGCGCTGAAGGCGACTTTGCCGCCAACGGGCACGGCGTTGTACGTGCATGCGGCGCCAAGAAAAATCACGATCGACGGCTACGCCGACGATTGGTCGCAGCTGGCCCCGTACACGCAGAACCTGGGTCCGCCGAGTGAGGTGCAGAAGCTCACGGTGCTGCTGTGCGCCGATGCAAACTGGTTTTACCTGCTCGCCAGCGCGCGTGACGCGACGCGCACGCGCGTGGACGCGAGTGACGCACGTGCGCCGACGAGCGATCATTTGACCTTGACCTTGCAGCGCGGCGAACTCACGCGACGCTATCTGCTCGCGAGCACCGCACCGGGCCGCTTCGATGCGTTGACTCTCAGCGATGCGAGCGACAACGCATTACCGACCGTCCTCGAAGGTCAATGGCAGGAAGATGGCTCCGGCTATCGCGTGGAACTGCGCCTGCCGCGTGCACAGATGCCCGACAAACTTGCGCTCAGCGCGTTCGACGCGGCCGCGCCGGCCGCCGAATCCGAGGACGTACTGCCATTGCTCAACCTGTCGCCCGATTCCTCCGCAGCGCTCGCGCTGGTCGCGCCGGAGGGCATGCGCGCGCGCCTGCTCAGCAGCGAAGGCTGGGTGGTCGCGCAGGCCGGTTCGATTGCGCAGGCCGGTCCCGCCGCGAATGCGAAACGGCGCTGGCTCGAGAATTTCGTTTATCGCAGCCTGATCGCGCCGCAAGTCGGCGCCGCCGAGAATTTTTCGACGACGTTGCCGCGCCTGGGCGCGACCGAAATCTGGCAGGCGCTGTCCGGCGTGCCGGCCACGGCCTGGCATCGCGCGGCCACCGATGCCAACGTCGTGCTCGCCGCCGCGGTACCACTGAACATGGCCGGTGAGACGCGCGGCGTGCTGCTGCTCGAACAAGCCAGCGCGACGCTGCCGCTGCTGACCAACCGCGCCGTGCTGGGCCTGGCCGCGGCGAGCCTCGCCGCGCTGTTGATCGCCGGCGGCGTGCTGTTCGCGTTCGCCAGCGTGCTGAGCTTGCGCATTCGCGCGCTGCGCAACGCGGCCGAGCGCGCGCTGCGCGCCGGCGGCAAGGTTGACCAAGCGCTGCCGTTGATACACACGCGCGACGAACTGGGTGATCTCGCGCGCAGCTTCTCGCGCCTGCTCGAGGAAGCGGCCGCCTACACCGACTATCTGCGCACGCTGGCGAGCAAACTCTCGCACGAATTGCAGACGCCGTTGGCCATCGTCAAATCCTCGCTCGATAATCTCGAACATCAGGCGCTGCCCGCCGCCGCCCACCCGTACGTCGCGCGCGCGCGCGATGGCGCCGACCGCCTCGGCGTCATCGTGCGTGCAATGAGCCAGGCCAGCCGCATGGAGCGCGCGATCGCCTCGGCCGAGGGCGAAGACTTCGATCTTGCCGCGGTCGTGCGCGGCTGCGTCGACGGCTATCGGCCGCTCGTCGCGCCACGCGAATTGCGCAGCGAACTGCCGGCCGAGCCGTTGCTCATGCACGGCGCGCCGGAACTGATCGCACAAGCCCTGGACAAGCTCATCGACAACGCGCGCAGCTTCACCAGCGAGGACGGCTGGATTCGCATTGCGCTGACACGGAACGACGACAGCGCGGACATCGCGGTCGCCAACAGCGGCCCGCCGCTGCCGCCGGCGCTGCAGGATCGGCTGTTCGATTCGCTCGTCAGCTTGCGTCCCTCTGGCACAGCGGGTGCCGGGGCGCCACACCTGGGCTTGGGTCTGCACGTCGTGCGCCTGATTGCGCAAGCGCACCGCGGCAGCGCCGAAGCGCACAATCTTGCCGACGGCAGCGGCGTGGAATTTCATTTGCGTCTTGTCGGCATGCCGCGCAAACCGCTGGCGGGCTGAAACTCCCGGCTGCACAAGGCACTCGCGTCACCTGTCCGCAGCGCGTGGCGCGCGCAGCGACGACTTGCTATCGTGCGCAGCCCATTGGCTCAAACCCGCCGCATGATCTCGTCCGACGAATTCACCGCGCTCAGCGCGCAAGGCCACAATCGCATTCCGGTCGTGCGCGAGGTGTTTTCCGACCTCGATACGCCGCTGTCGGTTTACCTCAAGCTCGCCGACGGGCCGTACACCTATCTGCTCGAATCGGTGGAAGGCGGCGAGACCTGGGGGCGCTATTCGATCATCGGCCTGCCTTGCCGCAAAGTATACAAGCTGCACGGCACGCGACTCAGCGTCGAGGAACTCGGCACGACGACCGAACAGCGCGACGTTGCCGACCCGCTCGCCGAAATCGAAAAAATCCGCGCGCAATTCAACGTGCCGCAGCTGCCGAATCTGCCGGAGTTCAGCGGCGGGCTGGTCGGCTATTTCGGCTTCGAGACGATCGGCTACATCGAACCGAAGCTCGCGCGCTGGGATCGTCCGGATCAGCTCGGCATCCCCGACGTGCTGCTGATGCTCAGCGAAGAAGTCGCGGTGTTCGACAATCTCAAGGGCCGCTTGTATCTGATCGTGCACGCCGATCCGGCGCTGCCGCAGGCGTACGCACGCGCGCAGCGGCGTCTCGACGAGCTCGCGTTCCGCTTGCGCCGCTCGGGCCCGAGCTACCCGGAAGTGCTCGATCCGAAGTCGCTCGAGGAAGCGGATTTCCGCTCCAGCTTCACGCGCGAAGAATATTGCGCACTTGTGGAAAAGGCGAAAGAGTATATTCGCGCTGGCGACATCTTCCAGGTCGTGCCGTCGCAGCGCCTGTCGGTGCCGTTCCGCGCGCGGCCGGTCGACGTCTATCGTGCGCTGCGCGCGCTCAATCCCTCGCCGTACATGTATTTCCTCGACCTCGGCGGCACCCAGATCGTCGGTTCATCGCCGGAAATCCTCGCGCGCCTGAAAGCCGGCAACGTGGTCGTGCGTCCGATCGCCGGCACGCGCCCGCGCGGACACACGCGCGACGAAGATGCGGCGCTGGAAACCGAACTGCTCGCCGATCCGAAAGAACGCGCCGAGCATCTGATGCTGATCGACCTGGGCCGCAACGACGTCGGCCGCGTGGCCAGGACCGGCAGCGTGAAACTGACCGAGAGTTTCGTCATCGAACGTTACTCGCACGTCATGCACATTGTCAGCGAAGTGCAGGGCGAACTGCGCCCGGGCGCCAGTTACATGGACGTGCTCAAGGCCACGTTCCCCGCCGGCACGGTATCCGGCGCGCCGAAGATTCGTGCGCTGGAAATCATCCAGGAACTCGAGCCGCACAAGCGCAACATCTATGCCGGCGCGATCGGCTACATCGGCTGGTGGGGCGACGCCGACACCGCGATCGCGATCCGCACCGCCGTGATCCAGGACGGCCGCCTGCACGTACAGGCCGGCGGCGGCATCGTCTACGACTCCGATCCGGTCAAGGAATGGGAGGAGACGATGAACAAGGGCCGCGCACTGTTCCGCGCCGTCGCGCAGGCGGCGGGTGGGTTGTGAATGCGTTGCACGTCATTTTGCCTTGCTCCAGAATGGCGCCAAACGGAGGGGAGATGATGGTCGATAAAGAACGCCGACGTCCTTTGACGCCACAGCAAGCCGCGCTGCGACGCGAGCTCAACGAAGCGCAAATCCTGACTCTGGTCGGGCTGGAGAATTTCGGCTGGGAATTGAAGTTCGTGCGCCGGCCAATGTTCCAGTCCTCGGTTCCGGTCGTGTTCGACAGCGATCGCAAGAAATACGCCGTGCTCGAAGCCGACGGCACATTGAACGAGAATCCGGGATTCAAGATTCGCGACTGAACACGGCGCCCGCCCATGCTGCTGATGATCGACAACTACGACTCCTTCACGTTCAACCTCGTGCAGTACCTCGGCGAGCTCGGCCAGGACGTGCGCGTGGCGCGCAACGACGAGTTGAGCGTGGAACAGGTGCGCGCGCTCAACCCTGCGCGCATCGTGATTTCGCCGGGACCGGGTACGCCGGACCAGGCCGGAGTATGTTTGCGTCTGATCGAGGAGCTCGGCGGACGGATTCCGATTTTCGGCGTGTGCCTGGGGCTGCAAAGCATCGGCCAGGCGTACGGCGGCAAAGTCGTACGCGCTGCCCAGATCATGCATGGCAAGACCTCGCCGATCCATCACACCGGCAAAGGCGTGTTCGGCGGCTTGCCAAATCCGTTCACCGCGACGCGCTATCACTCGCTCGTCGTCGAGAAGGACTCGTTGCCGAAAAGTCTGGAAATGACCGCGTGGACACAGAACGCGGACGGCAGCGTCGACGAAATCATGGGTCTGCGCCATCGCACGCTGGCCGTCGAAGGCGTGCAATTCCATCCCGAGTCGATCCTGACCGAGCACGGCCACGATCTGCTGCGCAATTTTCTCGTCGAACAGCGTTTGGCCGCCTGAGCGCTTGCGCCGCAACGGCGCGGCAGCGGATGATCGCGCTTCCTTCCGGACAGGCCATGGCCGTGCCCCTAACGCCACAACAAGCGCTGCAGCGCACGATCGAGCATCGCGAGATTTTTCACGACGAGATGGTCGACTTGATGCGCCAGATCATGCGCGGCGAAGTCTCCGCGCCGATGGTCGCGGCGATCCTGACCGGCTTGCGCGTGAAGAAGGAGACCGTCGGCGAAATCGCCGCAGCCGCCATGGTGATGCGCGAGATGGCCGCGCACGTGCACGTGCCGGCCTACCCGCACTTCGTCGATATTGTCGGCACCGGCGGCGATGGCGCGAATTCGTTCAATATCTCCACCACGGCGATGTTCGTCGCCGCCGCGGCGGGTGCGCGCGTGGCCAAGCACGGCAACCGCAGCGTATCGTCGAAATCCGGCAGCGCCGATGTGCTCGAAGCGCTTGGCGCGATAATCGACCTGGCGCCCGAGCAGGTCGCATTGTGCCTGGAGAAGACCGGCATCGGTTTCATGTTCGCGCCCAATCATCATCCGGCGATGAAAGTCGTCGCGCCGACGCGCCGCGAAATGGGCGTGCGCACGTTGTTCAACATCCTCGGCCCGCTGACAAACCCCGCCGGCGCGCCGAACATTCTCATGGGCGTGTTCCATCCCGATCTCGTCGGCATCCAGGCGCGTGTGTTGCAGCGCCTCGATGCCGGCCACGCGCTCGTCGTCTGGGGCCGCGACGGCATCGACGAGATATCGCTCGGCGACAGCACGTTGATCGGCGAGTTGCGCGACGGCCAAGTGCGCGAATACGAAGTGCATCCGCGCGACTTCGGCATCGACACGGCCGACGCGGCGACACTGCGGGTGGAAAATGCCGCGCAGTCGCGTGCACTGATGCTCGAAGCCTTGGACAACAAGCCCGGGCCGGCGCGCGATTCGGTACTGCTCAATGCCGGCGCGGCGCTGTATGCGGCCGATCTGGCCGATTCGATCGCCGCCGGCGTGGGCAAGGCCCGCGAAGCGATTGCTTCGGGCGCGGCGCGCGCGAAACTCGATGGCTTCGTCGCCGCCACGCGGCACGTGAAAGGGGCAGCAGCATGAGTACAGGATTCGCAAAATTGCCGGCACCGCCCTATTACGCGGTGATCTTTTCCTCGCAACGCACGGCGTCCGGCGAGGCCGACTACGCAGCCACGGCCGAGCACCTGTTCGAACTCGTGCAGGGGCAACCGGGATTTCTCGGCGCGGAATCCACGCGCGGCGCGGACGGCTTCGGCATCACCGTCGCGTACTTCGATACGCCGGAAAACATCGCACGCTGGCGCCAGCACGCCGAACATGCGGCCGCGCGCGAGCGCGGCAAGAGCGAATGGTATGCGCATGTCGAGCTGCGCATCGCCAAGGTCGAGCGTGCCTACACGCCGCCGATCCGGTCGAAGCGCTGACGTGGCGGACATCCTGCAAAAAATCCTGGCGCGCAAAGCCGATGAGCTGCGCGAACGCGGCGCGCGAGCGTCGCTCGCACAGATGCGTGCACGCGCCGCCGCTGCGCCGCCGGCGCGCGGATTTGCGCGAACGCTGCACGCGCAGGTTGGCGCGGGCCGCCCGGCCGTCATTGCCGAGGTCAAGAAAGCGAGCCCGAGCAAGGGCGTGATGCGCGCCGATTTTCATCCTGCCGAAATCGCGCGCAGCTATGAGCGTGGCGGGGCAGCATGCCTTTCGGTGCTGACCGACGTCGATTTTTTCCAGGGCGCCGACGAGTACCTCGTCGCCGCGCGCGGGGCCTGCGCATTACCGGTACTGCGCAAGGATTTCACGATCGACGCATATCAGGTCTACGAAGCGCGCGCGCTCGGCGCCGATTGCATTTTGCTGATTGTCGCCGCACTCGACGACGCACGGCTGAGCGAGCTGTCGGAACTTGCACACACGCTCGGCATGGATGTGCTCGTCGAAGTGCACGACGGCGCCGAACTCGATCGCGCGTTGCAAACGTCGGCCTCGCTGATCGGCATCAACAATCGCAATCTGCGCACATTTGAAACCGCGCTCGACACGACGTTGCAGTTGCGCGAACGCGTGCCGGGCGAGCGCCTGCTCGTCACTGAAAGCGGCATTCATACGCGAGCGGACGTCGCGCGCATGCGCGGCGCGGGTGTCCACGCGTTTCTGGTCGGCGAAGCGTTCATGCGCGCGCCGGATCCCGGCGCGGAGTTGCGGCGCCTGTTCGACTAGCTCTTTTTCGTTCCGGTGCCGAACACGACGATCGTCTTGCCGGCCACGGAAATCATGCCGTCGGTTTCCAGCTGCTTGAGCACGCGCCCGACCATCTCGCGCGAGCAGCCGACGATGCGGCTGATCTCCTGGCGCGAGATGCGGATCTGCGTGCCTTTCGGGTGCGACATCGCATCGGGTTCTTCGGTCAGATCGATCAGCGTCTTGGCGACGCGATTGGTCACGTCCATGAACGCGAGGCGGCTGACCTTGCGCGAGGTGTGCAGCAGGCGGTTGGCCAGCTGCGAGCCGATCGCGAACAGCACCTTGCCCTGCTCCTCGCGCAGCGGCCCTTCGAACAGCTGGAACAGGCGCTCGTAGCTGATCTCGGCCAGGTCGCACGAGGTGCGCGTGCGCACCATGACTTCGCGCCGCGGCACTTCGACGAACAAGCCCATCTCGCCGATGAATTCGCCGGCGTTGATGTAGGCCAGGATCAATTCGCGGCCTTCCTCGTCCTCGGTGAGCACGGTCACCGAGCCGTCGATGATGAAATACAGGATGTTGGCCGAATCGCCCGGACGGATGATCGCGGTCTTGCCGGGATAGCGGCGGCGATGGCAATGCGCGAGCACGCGTTCCATCGCCGCGCGATCGAGCACGAGCGCCTCGGGCGCCTGCACGCGGTTGATCGCGCGCTGCAATGTGTATCGCAATTCCGCCATGGCGGTCATTCCCTACCCCTTTGTTCAGCAAGCCATATTAGCAAGGTTGTGGCGTTGTTGCCGCATCCGGCTCGGGCCTCTGTCATATTTGTTTTCGGTTGGGGAAAAGTGGTCCATAATCCGCGCCCTCGACGGCATTTCCGCCGTGGTTTTCCGGAGTCCGCAGTGAAACCTCTTCCCCGTCTCAAGCTGCAGGGCTTCAACAACCTGACCAAGGCGCTCAGCTTCAATATCTACGACATCTGCTACGCGGTGACGCCGGAGCAGCGCGACCGCTATATCGAATACATCGACGACACCTACGATTCGGACCGCCTGACCAAGATCCTCACCGACGTGGCCGAGATCATCGGCGCGAACATCTTGAATGTCGCGCGCCAGGATTACGATCCGCAAGGCGCGAGCGTGACGATCCTGATCTCGGAACACCCGGTCGTCGAAAAACTGGGCCGCGACATGATTTCCGACGCGGTCGTGGCGCATCTGGACAAGAGCCACATCACGGTGCACACCTATCCGGAGACGCATCCGCACAACGGCATCGCCACGTTCCGCGCCGACATCGACGTCGCCACCTGCGGCGTGATCTCGCCGCTGAAGGCGTTGAATTACCTGATCGACAGCTTCGAATCCGACATCGTGACGATGGACTACCGCGTGCGCGGCTTCACGCGCGACGTGAAAGGCAAGAAGCACTACATCGATCATCGCATCAATTCAATCCAGGAATACCTGGCCAAGCACATCCGGCAGAAATACGAGATGTTCGACGTCAACGTGTATCAGGAAAACATCTTCCACACGAAGATGCACGTGAAGGAGTTCGACCTCGAAACCTATCTGTTCGAAGCGCACGCCGAAGACCTGTCGTTCAAGGATCGCCAGCGCATTGAAGCGCTGCTCAAGCGCGAGATCGAAGAGCTGTTCCACGGGCGCAATCTGACCTGAGCGCGGGCGCGAAAATTGCGCCCTTGAGGACCCCAATACCTTTGGCCCATGCGGCCGCGCCGCGCTGCGGCTAGGGTTTCGCCTCCCATTTTTGTCGGTACCGGAGTTCCTTCATGAAACTTAACGTCCTCAGCCTCGCCTGCGCCGCCGCCGTGCTCGCGGCCTGTTCGCAATCGCCTGCGCCGACGCAAGCCGCCGCGCCGGCTCCGGCCCCTGCGACCGCGCCGGCTGCACCGCCGGCGCCGAAATCCGGCGTTGACCTGCAGTATGTCGACGCGAGCGTGCGCGCGCAGGACGACTTCTATCGCCACGTCAACGGCAAGTGGCTCGATACCACCCAAATCCCGGCGGACAAGTCCGCGTACGGCACCGGCTCGATCGTGTTCGATCTGATCCAGGATCGTCTGCACGGCCTCGTCGACGATGCCGCCGCCGGCAAGCTGACGGGCAGCAATGCCGACACGCGCAAGATCGGCGATTTTTACGCGAGCTTCATGGACGAGGCGGCGCTGGAGACGCTTGACGTCAAGCCGCTCGCGGAACGTTTTGCACGCATCGATGCAGCCAAGGACGCCAAGGAAATTCCGGCGCTGATCGCGCAGCTCAATCGTCAATCCGGCACTGTCACGGCCTTCGGCCTGCAGCCAAATTCGCCGGTGATCGTTGCCATCCACCAGGACAACAAGGACGCGACGAAGTACGTCGCCGACCTGCAGCAAGGCGGCCTCGGCCTGCCCGACCGCGACTATTACCTCAAGGACGACGATGCCAAGCTCAAAGGCATGCGCGCCGAGTACCGCAAGCACATCGAGAACATGCTGGCGATGGCCGGCGACGCGCAGGCGGCGAAGAACGCCGACGCCATCCTCGCACTCGAAACGGCGCTGGCCAAGGCGCAGTGGGACAAGGTCGCGCTGCGCGATCCGATCAAGGCGTACAACAAGGTTGAAGTCAGCAAGCTCGCGACACTCGCGCCGGGTTGCGACTGGGATGCGTTCCTCGAGGCGGCGAGCCTCAAGGGCAAGGTCGACAGCGTGATCGTCGGCCAGCCGACCTATCTGACCGCGTTCGCCAAGCTCGTCAAGGACACGCCGCTGCCGACGTGGAAAGCGTACCTGCGCTGGCGCACGCTCAGCGAGGCCGCGCCGCTGCTGTCCAAGCGTTTCGCCGACGCGGATTTTGCCTTCAACGGCACGGTTCTGACCGGCGTTCCCGAAAACCAGCCGCGCTGGAAACGCGGCATGAACCTCGTCAACGCCGGCATCGGCGAGGAAGTCGGCAAGTTGTACGTCGCGAAGTATTTCCCGGCCGCGAACAAGGCGCGCGCGCAGCAGCTGGTCTCCAACTTGCTCGCCGCGTTCAAGCAGGGCATTGACGGGCTCGAGTGGATGAGCCCCGAAACCAAACAGGCTGCGCAGGCCAAGCTCGCCAAGTTCACGCCGAAGATCGGCTATCCGGATACCTGGCGCGACTACGGCGCGCTGTCGATCGACAAGGCCGACCTCGTCGGCAATGCCATGCGCGCGCAGGAATTCGAGTATCAGCGCAACATCAATAAGCTCGGCAAGCCGGTCGATCGCAGCGAATGGGGCATGACGCCGCAAACGCTCAACGCGTATTACAACCCCGAGCTCAACGAGATCGTGTTCCCGGCCGCGATTCTGCAGCCGCCGTATTTCGACGCGGACGCCGACGATGCGGTCAACTACGGCAGCATCGGCGCCGTGATCGGACACGAGATCAGCCACGGTTTCGACGACCAGGGCGCGCAATACGACGGCGACGGCAACCTGCGCGACTGGTGGACGAAGGAAGACCACGAAAAATTCGCCGCCAAGACCCAGGCGCTCGTCGCCGAGTACAACGGCTTCGAGCCGGTGGCAGGCTATCACATCAACGGCGAACTCACGCTCGGCGAGAATATCGCCGACAACTCCGGGCTTGCGGTCGCGTACAAGGCCTACCAGATTTCGCTCGGCGGCAAGCCCGCGCCGGTGCTCGACGGCCTGACCGGCGAGCAGCGCTTCTACACCGGCTTCGGCCGCGTGTGGCGCGCGAAGATGCGCGACAACGCAATGATCCAGCGCATCAAGACCGACCCGCATTCGATTGCGCAATACCGCGTGATGGGCGTGGTGATCAACCAGCCCACGTTCTACACCGCGTTCGACATCAAGGAAGGCGACAAGATGTGGCACGCGCCCGATCAGCGCGTGACGATCTGGTAAGCGGATCCCTGGAATCCAAAAAAGCCGGCGCAACGCCGGCTTTTTTCACAGGCGGTACGCCACCACCTTCATCACCGCACTGGCCGCGCGCATCAGCGCCGGCACCGGTGCGGGCAAGTCGATGCCGCCTGCTTGCCGTGCAAGTGTTCCGTGCCGCGCTTCATCGGCTTGCATCTGCGCGACGACCGCGCGGCTGCGCGCATCGTCTTCCGGAAGTTTCTGCAGATGCTCGCCGAGATGCGCTTCGACCTGGCGCTCGGTTTCGACGACGAAACCGAGACTGACCGCGTCGCTCGCCAACGCCGCCGCCGCGCCAATCGCAAAACTGCCGGCGTACCAAAGCGGGTTGAGCAGACTCGGCCGGCTGTGCAGCGCGTCGAGGCGCTCGCCGCACCACGCGAGATGATCGGTCTCCTCTGCCGCCGCCTCGAGCAGACGCGTGCGCACAGCGGCATCGCGCGCGACCGCGGCTTGTCCCGAATACAACGCCTGCGCGCAGACTTCGCCGGCGTGATTGATCCGCATCAGCCCAGCCGCGTGTCGGCGTTGCGCGTCGCTCAGTTCGCCTTCGGCAATGGCCGCGGCCGGAGACGGTCGCGTGCTTTCCGCCGCCGCGCCGAACGCAGTGCCGATGGCGCGCTCGATTTCGATGAGGGCGCGGTCGAGACCGGATAGCCGTCGCATGAACATGGCCTAATTGTCCAGCTGTGCCGACAGCAAAACAACCGGGTGTTTGACTGGAATCGCCGCGCCGCATTGGCGCAGGCCGTTATCGAAGAAAATCCGGCAGCCGACATTGCTGGTCACGAGCAGATCCGGACGCAAGAGCCGCGTTTGTTCGATCTTCTCCGCGCGCAACGCATCGGCAATCGGCGCGTGCTTGAGGAAATAATCGCCGGCGGCGCCGCAACAGCCGGGCTGCTCGGGCAATGCGGCAATTTTCAGTTGTGGAATCCTGCTGAGCAGGCGCGCGATCGCGTTTTGTGCCTGCGCGACATTCCTTTGCGTGCACGGCGTGTGCAAGGCGGCGCGCGCGGGCAGCGGTCGAAAACGCAAATTCGAGACTCGTGCATCGGCATCGAGAAACTCGTGGATCTCGCGCACGCGCGCCGCGCCGCGCGCGAACACGTGATCGCGCAACGTACCGAAGCAGCCGGTAGCACCGACCAGCACGGTGTCGACGCCGACGAAAGCGTCGCGCAACCTGGCGCCAAGCCCGTCGGCGCCGTCCATGTCGCCCGCATGCAAGGCCAGCGCACCGCAGCAGCCCTGATCGCGCGGCAACACGACCTCGTAGCCGAGCGCGTGCAACAGGCGCACCGCACCGGCATGCACATCGCGATCGGCCGCGGCGGCGACGCAACCCAGGAACAATCCGACACGGCCGCGTGGTGAAGTATTTTGCCGGGTTGCCGACGTATCCACGGCTGGCAGACGCGGCAATTCACGCAGCAGACGATCGAGGCGCAGCGGCCGCAGCAATGCCTGCATTGCGCGGCTGCGCAGCACGTCGCCCAGGATCGGCGCGTTCGCCAGGCGCAATGCGGTCCGCAACCAGCGCGGGTGAGCTGTCAGGAAACCGAGCAGACCTCGCCGCGCTCGTGTCGGCCCGCGCAGCAAACTGCGGGTCGCCACAATCAGCTCACCGTAACGCACTTTCGACGGGCACACGCGTTCGCAATGCAGACAGGCGAGGCATTGATCGAGGTGCGCACTCAGCGCCGGCGTGGCTTCAATCCGGCCAAGCGCCAACGCCTGCGCGAAGGCGATGCGGCCGCGCGGCGATTCGGCTTCGATGCGGCCGACGTGATAGGTCGGGCAATGCGGCAAGCACAAGCCGCACTTGACGCATTGATCGGCGAGCGCAGCGACATGCGTCGCGTCGACAACGGCGTTCATGGATTCGCCCATTGCAGCAACACGCTCCAGCGCCGCTGCTTTTCCGCACGCGGAATCGAAGCATTGGCCGGACTCGTCGACGGCAATGCAAGAACTTTGATGCGTCGGCGCAGCCGTGCGCCGAGCTTCGGCACGATATGCCGCTGGAATGCCTGCTGCGCCTTGCCGCCATTCAGCGCGATCACGCGGATTTGCGCATGCCGGCGCAGCAACGCCGGAATGGCGTTCGGCACTTCGCTGGCGGGCACGATGCTGCTGTCCAGACTGCCCGGCCGCTCGCAACTTTTGAGCACGTCCCAGATGCCGACGCCGCGAGCGTGCAACCGCGCAATGCGCTCTGCGTACGGCAGCTGCGGTCCGGCATCGAACAACTCGCCCATCAACGGCCAAAACGCGTTCTGCGCGTGGCCGTACGACTGGCGCAACTCCAACGAACGCAGGCTCGGCACGGTACCAAGAATCAGCACACGGCAATCGGCGCCGATCTGCGGCGGGAAGCTGGAAACGCGCGTCGGCGTGGCACTCATCTCGGCAAAGTATACTTGTACCAAAAGCGCAAGAGGCAATAACCGCACGTTAACAGCGATGTAAGTTCCATTTTACCGCGACGGTGTATCGTGCCGCAGTCCGTGCACGGGCAACTCCCTTTGGCTTTACGGAGCGATGCAATGAATCAGGACATCATCCAGGAGAAGTGGCCGGAAATCAGGAATCCGCTGCAGGCGAAATTCGGCAAGTTGACCGCCGAGGATCTGAGCCGCAGCGCGATCAACCACCAGTACGTGGTCGGAAAACTGCAGGAACGTTACGGCTGGCAGAAGGACCAGGCCGAACGCGAAGTCCGCAACTTCGAGAAGGACCTGCAGAAAGCGGCGTAAAAAACTCCAGCGCACAGGGCTGGCGAAAGGAGACGCGAGGGCCATGGGCCCTCGCGTTTTTCCGCAACCCGGATCAGCTCGTCTTTTTGTTCTTCAGTTCCGCCAGATCGGCCAGCACTTGCGCCGAATTCGCTTTCGGATCGACGTCGGAGTAATGCTTGACGATCTTGCCTTGCGGATCGATCAGAAATGTCTCGCGCTTGGCGTAGCTCAGGTTCATCTTCTGCGAGAACGTCAGCACACCGTATTCCTTTGCCGCGGCCTGATCCTTGTCCGAGAGCAGCGGGAACGGCACATGGTATTTCTCGGCGAAATCCGCGTGCGATTTGACGTCATCCAGACTGACGCCGAGCACGAGCGCACCGGCCTTGTGCAGCTTGTGCACATCGTCGCGGAACGTGCAGACCTCATCGGTGCAACCGGGCGTGAAATCCTTCGGATAGAAATACAGCACGACCCACTGGCCACGATGCTGGGCCAGCGTGTGCCAGTCGCCTTTCTGGTCTTGCAACTTGAAATCCGGCGCGGCTTGTCCGACTTGCGGCGCGGCGGAACCAGGCACGTCGGCGGGCAAAATGCCCGGCAGCGCAAAGAGCATCAAAACCAACAGTGTTCGCAGCAGGGCTTGCATGGCGTTTCTCCAACGAAGGTTAGGTCTGGCAGGTTACGTTTAGCACTAGCTAGACCGGTCTGGCCAATCTAAGCTTGCAATGTTTTGATGGATGTTGCCATGAGCACCCGCCAACTCGCGATGACCGAGCGCCTCGAGTCCTACGTACTCGGGCACACGCGCGAGAGCGCGGTCGCGGCGCGCCTGCGCGCCGAAACCGCCAAGCTGCCGCAAGCCAACATGCAGATCGGTGCCGACCAGGCCACGTTCATGGCGCTGCTCGTGCGCGCGATCGGCGCCAAACGCTGCATCGAGGTCGGCACATTCACGGGCTACAGCGCGCTCGCAATCGCCGGCGCGCTGCCCGAAGACGGCAAACTCGTCTGCTGCGATATCAGCGCCGAATGGACGGCGACGGCACGGCGGTACTGGCTCGAAGCCGGCATCGCCGATCGCATTGATCTGCGCCTGGCGCCCGCGCTCGACACGCTGCGCGATCTGCTGGCAGACAACGGCGCTGGCCAATACGACTTCGCTTTCATCGACGCCGACAAGGCCAACTACGGCGGCTATTATGAAGCCTGTTTGCAACTGCTGCGCCCCGGCGGACTGATTGCGCTCGACAATGCGCTGTGGTCCGGGCGGGTCGCCGACGACGACCAGATCGACGCCGATACCACGGCGATTCGTGCGCTCAATGCAAAGATCGGCATCGACGGGCGCGTCGACAGCAGCCTGCTGACGATCGGCGATGGCGTGATGCTGGTGTGCAAACGCTGATCAACGGCTTACCGGACTGGCTGCGAGCCAGGCGCCTCTGGGATACGCTGAAACGACATCGCATACACGTGCTCCGAGCCGTTGCTGATTTCGAGGCCAGACACCCGACCGTCTGCATTGCGAATGAAATGGTACGCATGATGCGGCTTGGTAAACGTGTCGTTTGAAATCGCGTCGAGGTTGACGGCATCCCAACGACGATTATCCAAGGCGACGCTCAAATGTCCGCCCACGACATTGACGTCATAGGCGGCCTGCGCTTCGTCGCTCAGATAGCGCCCGGCGAATTCCGATAATTCCGCGCTGTCCGGATGCCAGGGTTGTATCCGCCGGAATTCCTGTTTCCGACCATCGTCGAATTCGCGCAGAAAGCGATCTAGGCCGATAAAGCGGACTCGTGAAGTGGTTGTCCTGAATTCCCCAGTGATCACGGGCATCAAAACCAGTCCGTCGGTAACACGCCGCAATGCACCGCCTTTTACCTCCAACTGCATTTTCAATGCGAGTTGTTGATCGAAGTACACGCCAGCGTAGGGTGCCAATTGATCGGCGGTCAGCTCCAGGACCGCCGGCACCGCGGATGCGCGGCGTTGTGCTGTACGCAGGGAAAAAATCTCGGCAACCTGGTCGCCCAGTGAATCCACGTCCGCTGTCTGACCGGCATTGCAAAGAAGAGCGATGGAGAGCCGCTGATCCGGATATCGGGCGAGAAAGGCCTCATAACCGCCGGTTTCGCCCGTGTGCCAGATTTTGCGGAAACCGTGATAGTCGGTTACGTAGAGGCCACGCGCGTAAGAAGTCGTACCCCCGTCAAGCAAGGTAGACTCGCGCTGCAACTCCGCGGTGACGAATTTGCCGAGTGCACCGTCATCCAGCGCCTTGTTCCACTTGAGAAGATCGCCGACCGTCGTGAGCAGGCCGCCGGAGCCGACAACGTTCTCAAACGGCATGAGTTGATGATAGCCGTCGGAGTTGGCGTCGTAGGCCACCGCACGTGCTTTCACCACACGACGAAAGTCATCGCGCCACTGCGTGCGACTCATCCCCAACGGCTCAAATAGATGCTCGCCGCTAAACCTGGCCAGCGGCTCGCCGCTGACTCGTTCAACGATGATCGCCAGAAGGATGTAGCCCGTATTGGTATACGAGAACGCAGTGCCGGGCGGATAATTAAGGCTCTTCTGGCGGGCCGCAATTTCCAGCACATCCTGGACGGCATAAACGCGCGTGGTGACCGGCACCCCTGCTATTTCCACCACTCCTTCCCAATCGCGCAGACCACTCGTATGACCGAGCAACTGAGCGATGGTGATCGTGGTTCCATAGTCGGGCAGTTCGGGAATGTATTTGCGCACATCGTCGCCGAACGCGAGCTTTCCCCGCTCGATCAGCAGCAACACAGACGCGGCGGTGAACTGTTTGGATACCGAACCGGCTTCGAACACGGTCGCATTACCGATCGGCACATCGTGCTCAAGATCGGCGCTGCCGTAAGACCGAATCAGGACAGGTTCGTCCCGATGTGCAATCCCCAGCGCGCATCCCGGTACATCATGCCTGTTCCACTGCAGAAAAATCTCATCCAGTTTTTGAATGAGATTGGGCTGCGTTGAGAGCGGATTTTCGCTTTTCTTGTCGGTGCCCGTGGCACACCTGCAACCGAATACGATGCCGGCTAGCAGGAATATGGTCGCGGCACGACCGAGCATAGGAGGCATCTACTTCTTCGGCTTTTGCGGCAACTTCGCCGGATCATACCCGCCGACTTCGAATTCCATCGTCTTCTCGCCGAGATCCTTGATCGTCGCCGTGACGGCGACGGTCTGCGATTTCTGTAACCTGGCGATGAACGCCTTGTCGTCGTCGATGAATAGCGCCGGTTCGCCGGTCGGCGGCACCGTGGCTTTCATGCGTTGCGCTGGTGCGCCGTCGAAACTCACCGGCAACGTCGCGCAACCCTTGTGGCAGTCGAACGTGGCGGCGTCCAGCAGCAGGTAGACGCTCTGTCCCCATTTCGGATGCTGGCGCAACACAAGCCGCACTTTCGCGCTGCCGCCGAGCGCGTTCCTGCTCGCGATCGCGGCAGCGTATTGCGTACCGCCAGCTTCGGGCGTGGCGGTGTAGATCCACAGGCGTGCGAGGCGCTTCTGGTTCGCCTGCGCCTCGCCTTTCGCGCGCACATCGCCGAGCGTCTGCTGCACCTGCGCCGCGGCCTGGGTGCCGGCGAACTTCGTCACGACTTCGTTGCCGAGCGTCAGTGCGACATCCCAGCTGCCACTTTCGCGCATCTGTTCATAGAGTGCCGCTTCCTTCGCGGCTTGGGCCTCGTTCGCTGCCATTGGCGGCGCGGCGGGAGCAGAGGAAGGCGGCGGCGAGCTGCCTCCCGAGCACGCGGCGAGCATCGCGGCGCTCAGGATCAACGGGATCGATTGCCGTGGGAACATGCGCGGAAACCTGACCGGAACAAGCCACAACGATAACCGCTTGCGTCAGGATTTGCATGGGTCGTGTCCCAGGTTGCGTTCGTACGTGGACACGTGCTCGTCGAACTCATGGCCGTCGCGGCCGATCGCTCCGGCGCGATGGATTTCGCGGCAGGCCTCCTCGCGCGGCACGCGCCGTGACGCGACTTGCGCCGCGCCGCCGCTGGAGCGCGTGCTGCCGCTCTTGCCATGGTGCGATGTGGCGGCGGCGTTCATGGATTCCCTGGCGATCGAATGCGGGCAGGCAGCGAGTCGATAGAACACCCGACCATCGCTGACGCGGCACTCGTAGGCCATTTCCCTCGACGCGCGTTCGCGCGCAGCGTGCAAGGGGCGCGCGGCCTGCTCGTCCTGTCGTGCCAACACGTAATGCGGAGCCGGTGCCGGCAGCGGCGCTGGCGGTATGTTGATCACGCTCTGCCGCTGCGAGGCGTCGCACGTTTGCGCTTGATAGGCGATGGCGCCGTGCGCATCCACGCACTTGTATGCCGATTCGGCGCGCACGCCGCCAATCAGACCGAGCAGAAACAGACCGGCCAGCCATTCGTGCCAGCGCATGCTGCGTCCGCTGCTTTCGAATTCGATCTTGTGCATGACACCTCCTGTTTGGGTGGCGCCATGATCGACGTGGCCGGCGTGGGCGCGTATCGGTGCGTTGCGCGCGTTTGCGTAGGAAAAACCCGACAGCGCATTGCGCGCTACAATCGGCTCGATCGCGGAAGGAAAAATATGAAATATCTGCTCGCTGCTGTTCTGCTGGTTTCTGCGCCGGCTTTCGCCGATTCGCGCCAGACCGCGCCGACGGTCGACGCTGCGCTCGCGCAAGCGCGGCGCGAGCACGTGCCGGTGTTCGTCGATTTTCAGGCGCAGTGGTGCTACTCGTGCTATTTCATGGCCACGCATGTGCTCAACGGGCCGGAATGGGAAAAACTTGGCAAGCGCATGCACGCGATCGAAGTCGATGCCGATTCGCCCGACGGCGCGGCGTGGATGAAGAAACTCGCGATCAAGGCCCTGCCGAGCTACGTCGTGCTCAAAGCGGATGGCAGCGAACTTGGCCGCATCACTGCCGAACAATCGCGCGAAAAATTTTATCCGGCGCTCGAACGCATACTGGCCGGCAGCGATTCGCTCGATGCGCTGAAAGCGAAAGGCTCGGCCGCGGCGATTGCCGAGGTGCTGGCCATCTATGAAGCGCGCAACGAAATCGATGCGGGCCTGAACTGGTACGCCGGCCTGGCCGACGCACAGCACAAGGCGGTCGAGGCGCATCCGCGCGCCGTGTTCGCACTCGAGCGCTTGCGCATGGAGCAAGCCGCCCACTCGGAAAACACTCAGGGCTGCGTGGCTGCCGCGCAACGGGCTTTGTCGGCCGACGCCGGCTGTGAGCGCGTCTATGTTCTGGAACAGCTCGTCGACTGCAGTGAAAAGCTGCCGCAACCGGAGCGCAAATCCGTGCTGGCCGCGCAACGCCCGGCACTGAATTCATTGCTCGACAAACAGGTGTTCGTCGAACCGGCGCAGTGCGCCGATCAGCGCACATCGGTGCTCGTCGCGGCGGATCTGGCCAAGGCGATCGGTGATAAAACCGCTGAAACCGCGGCGCTGGATCGCGGCATTGCCGACGCGCGCCGGCGCTTGGGCGAAAATTACGGCAAGGATCGCAATCTCGCCGACAATCTGCGCGTGTACCTGACGCGTGCCGAGCGCTTCGACGAACTCGACACGCTATACCCCAAGCTCATGGCCGCGTATCCGGACGACTACGTCTACGCGTATCGCTACGGCGGCAGCTTGCTCAAGCGCGGCAAACCGGCGCAGGCGCTGCCGTATCTGGAGCAGGCTGCGCAAAAAACGTTCGGCGCGAACCGGCTGGCCGTGGCGACGCTGCGCGTGCAGACGCTGCTCGCACTCAACCGTCGCGACGACGCGGAAAAAGTCGTCGCCGATGCGCTGGAAGCCAATGGGCCGTGGTTTCCGGAAGCCGCGGCGAAGTTGAAAGCGGCATTGAAGGGTTGAGCGTTACGGATGCTCCGCTTCCACGTGCACGCGCTCACGCCGGATCAGATACAAACCCGCCGCAATGATCACCGCCGCGCCGCTCAACGTCACCGCATCGGGCAGCGTATTCCATAGCGCGTAGTCGAGCGCGATGCCCCACACGAGCGCGGTATATTCCAGCGGCGCGATGCGCGAAGCATCGGCGCGCCGGAACGCATCGGTGATCGCCCACTGCCCGATCGCGCCGAACACGCCGAGGCCGACCAGCACGCCCCAGTGTTCGTGGCGAATCGGCGTCCATTCGCGTCCGCCAAGGGCGAGCGCGAACACGACCGTCATCGTCAACATCCAGAACACCATCGCTTGCGTCGAATCGCTGCGCCCGATGATGCGTACGGTGATGGCTGAAATCGCGTAACCGGTAGCCGAGGCGAGTACGGCGAGGCCGGCCAGCGTCAACATGCCGGCGCCGTTCGGACGCAACACGATCAACGTGCCGCCGAAGCCGAACAGGATGGCGGCCCAGCTGCGCCAGTCCACGCGCTCGCGCAACACCAACGCGGCCAGCGCCGTGATGAGCAATGGCGCAACGAAGAACAGCGAGTAGGTTTCCGCCAGCGGCAGCGTGCGCAACGCATACGCGAACGAGGCGAGCATGATGATCGACAGCACGCCGCGCAGCAGATGCAACGGCCAGCGCACGCGCAATAGCTGGCGCGGGCCGCCGTCGTAGAGCACCCATGCCGTCACCAGCGGCCATGAGCACATGCCGCGCAGCGCCGCCACCTGCAGCGGCGGATAATGCGGCGTCAGGATTTTCAGGCAGGCGTCCATCAGCGAAAACGTGGCGACCGCCGCGAGCATCGACAGCATGCCGCGCAGATTATCTTGAGAACGCATCGGGCTTCATGGACTTGTGCATCGCGAGCAAGGTGTCGATGATGACAGAGACCGCCGCACAGCCGCTGCGCATTCACAGCAAATGCGAAAAATAGTCCACATCGACATGGATGCTTTTTATGCGAGCGTCGAGCAGCGCGATGATCCGGCGCTGCGCGGACGCCCCGTCGTTGTCGCCTGGCGCGGCGCGCGATCCGTCGTCTGTGCCGCCTCGTACGAGGCACGCACGTTCGGCGTGCGCTCGGCGATGCCGGCGTTGCGCGCCGAGCGCTTGTGCCCGCAAGCGGTCTTCGTGCCGCCGGATTTCACACGCTATCGCGCCGCCTCGAAACAGGTACGCGAAATCCTGCTGCGGCATACCGATCTGGTCGAACCGTTATCGCTCGATGAGGCGTATCTGGACGTGACGGCGCCGAAATCGGGGCTCGACTCGGGCACCGCGGTTGCGAAAGCCATTCGCGCCGAAATTTTCGAGGCGACACAACTCACCGCTTCGGCGGGCGTCGCGCCGAACAAGTTCCTCGCCAAGATCGCTTCAGACTGGAAGAAGCCGAATGGCTTGTTCGTGATCCGACCGCACGAAGTTGAAGGTTTCCTTGCGCCGTTGCCGGTCGCGCGCATTCCCGGCGTCGGCAAGGTGATGGACGCAAAACTGCAGGCGCTCGGCATCCGCACCTGCGCGGACCTGCGCGCGCGCGCCGTGCGCGAACTCGAACAGCGCTTCGGCCGTTACGGCAGACGCCTTTCCGAGCTCGCCGTCGGCATTGATGAGCGTCCGGTCACGCCGGATCAGCCCGTGCAGTCGATCTCGACCGAAGACACGCTCGCGCACGATGTGACGCTGAGCGAGCTTGAACCGCTGATCCGCGCGCTCGCGGCCAAGACCTGGTCGTCGAGCCGCAAGACGCAGCGCATCGGCCGTACCGTCGTGCTCAAGCTCAAGACCGCGGACTTTCACATCCTCACGCGCAGCCACACACCGCAGTCGCCGCCGCAGTCGGAGAGTGAATTTGTGGAAATCGCGGCATCCTTGCGCACACGCGTGGAGCTGCCCGCACGCACACGCTACCGGCTCGTCGGCGTGGGCTTGGGCAATTTCCGCGCCGCGGACGAGATCGAGGCGCAAGCCGAATTATTCGCTCCCTGATCCTGGCGAAGCGACGGCGCCGTTCTTTGTGTAACGTCCGTCGAACGACGTCGTCCATTCGCCGTTCGCATTCGTCGCCTCCCACAACTGGCGCACGCTGCCATCTGCATTCGGTGTCCAGGTGATGCGCTGCTTGGCGAGCTTGCCGTCCTGGCCGACGGTCTGTCCTTGCAACACCATCGCGCCAGCGTGCATGCCGCCTTCGAGCGTGAGCAACAAGCCGGAGTTGTCGACCCAGGTCTGATGCCAGACTTTGCGCGCGGCATCGTAGATATTCAGGCTCTCGCCGCTGTAGCCGTGCTCGGTCGTGTAGTGTTCGTGAATGACGCAGCCGTCGTATTCGCGCGTGATCCGGTTGTGACCGGCGAGCTTGCCGTCGGGTCGATGCACCTGCCAGTCGCCGAGCCAGAAATCGAACGCACGATACTCGGGGCGCGCGCACGGCGCGGCCGCCATCACGTTGGCCGAACTCAATACCGCGGCAAGCAAGGTCGTGCGCACAGGTCTTCTCCGACAACCAGGACCTTCGCACTATGGACGATTTCAGTGCCCGATGCGTTGCTCGGTTTGCGCATTGAAAAAATGCAGCGCCGAGGGTGTGTAGCCCAAAAGTATCGTGCTTCCGGGTTCCGGCAATACGCCCGGCGGCGTGCGCGCGACCAGTGGCGTACCGTGACAATCCAGATTGAGAAATACCTCGTTGCCCACCGGTTCGAGCACTTCCAGTCGCGCTTCCAACGTGTGCGCGCCCGCCGATGCGACCAGTCGCAAATCCTCGGGGCGGATGCCGACGACGATTTCACGGCCCGCGAGCGTCCCGAGTGCGTCCGTGCCGACATCGAGTGGCAGCTGACAGCCACCGCAATCCACATGCAGGCCGCCTTCGCCGCGCAGCGTGCCACGCAGGAAATTCATCGCCGGGCTGCCGAGAAACCCGGCGACGAACAGGTTGCACGGCTTGCTGTACAAATTCATCGGCGTATCGATCTGCTGGATTTCCCCTTTGTCGAACACGACGATGCGCTGACCGAGCGTCATGGCTTCGACCTGATCGTGAGTCACGTAAATCATCGTCGTGCCAAGCCGCCGATGCAGACGCGCGATCTCCACGCGCGTCGACAAACGCAGTTTCGCATCGAGATTCGACAGCGGCTCATCGAGCAGGAAAACCTTGGGCTGGCGCACGAGCGCGCGCCCGAGCGCGACGCGCTGGCGCTGTCCGCCCGAAAGTGCGCGCGGCTGACGCGCGAGCATCTCACTCAAGCCGAGCATATCGGCGGCCTCGCGCACACGCTGCGCGATCGTCTCGCGCGATTCGCCGCGCAGTTTCAGGCCGAACGCGAGATTTTCGGCCACCGTCATGTGCGGATACAGCGCGTAGCTTTGGAACACCATCGCGATGTCGCGGTCGGCGGGCTTCACATCGTTGACGACTCGTTCGCCGATGCGCAGCGTGCCGGACGTCGGCGTCTCCAGGCCCGCAATCATGCGCAGCGTCGTCGACTTGCCGCAGCCAGACGGTCCGACCAGCACGAGCAGTTCGCCGTCGTGCGCTTCGAAGTTTGCACCGTGCACGGCGACATGGCCGCCATCGAAAACCTTGCGTACGTTCTCAAGTCTTACGCCGGCCATGGGCACCTCGGCTGCAGGCCTGCCACTATGCCGCAGTGCGCCTGTAAATCAAGCATTGTTTGCAGTATTCTTTGGGCAATGTAAACGTTTACATGGCGGCGGAATCGCGATGTCGCAGCGCGTGCAATTTCCCGAAAATTTCCTCTGGGGCAGCGCGACTTCCGCGTACCAGATCGAAGGCTCGCCGCTGGCCGACGGCGCCGGACCGAGCATCTGGCAGCGCTTCGCGCATACGCCGGGCATGATGGTCGGTGGCGACACCGGCGACATCGCCTGCGATCATTACCGGCGCATGGAGAGCGACGTCGCGCTGATGCGCGAGCTCGGCATGCAAGCATATCGTTTCAGCGTGTCGTGGAGCCGTGTGCTGCCACACGGTAAAGGCTCGATCAACGCCAAGGGCCTGGATTTCTATGATCGGCTCGTCGACACGCTGCTCGCCAACGGTATCGAGCCGCTATTGACGCTGTATCACTGGGATTTGCCGGCAGCGCTCGACGATCGCGGCGGCTGGCTCAATCCGGATATCGCGCACTGGTTCGCCGACTATGCGAGCGTCATGTACCGCAAGCTCGATGGCCGCGTGAAATTCTGGTGCACGCTCAACGAGCCCTGGGTCGTGACCGACGGCGGCTATTTGCACGGCGCGCTCGCGCCGGGCCACCGCAGCAAATACGAGGCGCCGATCGCGAGTCACCATTTGTTGCGTGCGCACGGCGCGGCGGTGCAGGCGTATCGCGCTGCCGGAAAGCACCAGATCGGCATCGTTGTGAATCTGGAACCGAAATACCCGGCGTCGACCAGCGCGGAAGACCTGTTCGCGGTCAAGCGCGCCGACGCGTACATGAATCGGCAATACCTCGACCCGGTATATCGCGGCGAGTATCCGGCCGAGATGCGCGAAATCTTCGGCGATGCGTGGCCCGAATGGCCGGACGCGGATTTCGATCTGATCAAACAGCCCACCGATTTTCTCGGCGTCAATTACTACACACGCAATGTGACGCGTCACGATGCGGCGAATTATCCTCTCAAGGTCGCGAGCGTGAAGCAGCACGCGACTTACAGCGAAACCGGCTGGGAAGTCTTTCCGCAAGGGCTTACCGACACACTGCTGTGGGTCAAGCAGCGCTATGGCAATCCGCCGGTCTACATCACCGAAAACGGCTCGGCGTTCTACGATCCGCCGGTCGCCGAAGAGGATCGCGTGGACGATCCGCTGCGCGTGGATTACCAGCGCAAGCATTTGCGTGCGGTATCCGACGCGATCGCACAAGGCTGCGACGTGCGCGGCTACATGGCCTGGTCGCTGCTCGACAATCTGGAATGGTCACTCGGTTTTTCGAAGCGCTTCGGCATCGTGCACGTGGACTTCGCCACGCAAAAACGCACGGTCAAAGCCAGCGGCCGCCACTACGCGAAAGTGATCGCGTCGAACGGCGCGGTGCTCGACGAGTGATACGCCGACGTCATTTGGAAATCAGCAGCAGCAAAGACTGGCCGCACTGTCCATAGTTGGTGCCGGCGCCACCGATGAATGCTTCGCTGCCGGCCGCGACGAACGTATTCGCGCCGTCATTCCAGTTGCAGGTATCCGTCACCCGATACCAGCTTGTGCCCGTCGGCGGCGCCGGCAATGTAAACGTGACGGTCCCGGACCAGCCGTTGTAGGCAATGTACATCGAGTTGCCGTCGCCGAACGAAGCGCCGTTGACGGTATAGGCAATCGCATGATTGCCGCTGTTGTTCCAGTAGTTGCTGTCGGCCTGCGCGCCGCTCGGCTGCCACCACACAACCTGGCTCGAGCTGTACCACGTCAGCGGGCGCAGCGCCGGATGCGCGCGGCGGAACGCGATCAGGCGTTGTGCAAATGTATAGAAGTTGCTCTGGTCCGTGGTCCACGAATAGTTCAGCCAGTTGCCCGGCGAGTCGAGGTTGTACGCGTTGTTGTTGCATTGCAGGGTGCGCAGGTGCTCGTCGCCGCCCTGCAGGAGCGGCGTGCCGGCCGAAAGCATCTCGAACGCCATGCCGGTGCGCGCCGCGCGCCGCTGATCCAGCGCGTTGCCGCCCTGGTCCCAGCTGTAATTGCTCGATGTGCCGCCGTCGGACGGCCCCCATGGCCAAGCCTGGCCGTTATTCGAGCCATTGCATGAATACACGTCCTTGAGCGTCATGCCGTCGTGCACGTCGATGAAATTCGTCGAATTCCATGGCGAGCGCCCGCTGCCCTGGAACAGGTCCGATGAGCCGGTGAAGTTGGTCGCTTCCTGGCCGATCGACACCGGGTCGATGCCGAGCTCGTTCTGCGCCTGTCGCAATTGGTCGCGATAGCGGCCGTTCCACTCCGACCAACCTGGCGGGAAGCCGCCGAGCTGGTACGAATTGCCGCCGATCGCCCACGGCTCGGCGAACAGATCCACGCCGCTGCCGCCGGCCGCGGGCCGCACGGTGAATTCGCTGAGGATGCGGTTGATCGCGACATTCGGATCGCTTTTGCTGAAGTTGTAACAGCCGTTGCTGCACGTATTGCCGAGCACGGACGCGAGATCAAAGCGAAAGCCGTCGACGCCCATCGTGTTCTTCCAGTACGCGAGCGAATCGATGATCAGATTCTGCGCGACCGTGTTGTAAGTGTTGAAGTTGGCGCCGATACCGGTGTTGTCGTAGAAGAACTGATTGCCTGCCGCAAGTTCGTAGTAAGCGGCATTGTCCAGACCGCGCCATGAGGTGATCGTCGCGGTGGTCGGATCGTTGCCGTTCCAGGTGCCGCCTTCGGACGTATGGTTGTAGACCACGTCGATGTAGACCTTGATGCCGGCGTTGTGGAATGCCTGCACCATGGCCTGGAATTCGGCGGTCGGCCCGCCCGCGGCCTTGTTCGAGGCATAACGGCGGTCCGGCGCGAAATAGTTCTCGGTCATGTAGCCCCAATAGTTCTGGTTCGCGTCCGAGTTCGGCACCACGTCATTCGCATCGTTCTGGGTTTCCTGCACCGGCAGGAATTCGACGGCGGTAATGCCGAGGCTCGCCAGGTAGCTCGCCTTGAGACCGGCGCCCTTGTAAGTGCCGCGGTAAGCGGCCGCGATGCTCGTGTCCTGCTCGGTGAGGCCGCGCACGTGCACCTCGTAGATCACATCGTCTTTTTGCGCGCGCGTCGGTTTCGTGCCGGTGCTCTGTCCGCTCGCGAGCAACACGATGCCTTTCGGCGCATACAAGCCGCTGTCGGTATTGCGGAAGCCGCTACCGGACGCGAAGATCGTGCCGTCCTGATTCGAAGCATTGAGCGGATCCTGGCTCACTTCGAGCGCGTACGGATCAAGCAACAGCTTGTTTGGATTGAAGCGGTTGCCGTTTGCATCGACGTCGCTGATGAAACCCAGCGACGAGCCTTTGCTCCAGCTCGAGTTGTAGGGCCAATTCGGTCCCCATGCGCGATAGCCGTAGTAGACCGCGCCGGTAATGCCCGACGCTTGCAGCGAGGAGACCGACACCGTCTTCGTCCACACGCCGCCACCGGCTGGGCTCAGCACGTAGCGCAGCGCATCCTGTCGGCCGTACCCACTCGCGTACAGATACACCATGATGCGTGTCGCTGTCGACGAATAGACGCGGAACGTAACGTTCGCCTGCTGGGCGTCATAGCTCGCGCCGAGATTCATGCTGTTGATCGCGGCGCGTGCGGGATTGAATGCCGCAGCGATCAGCAGAACACTCAGGAAAACAACGAACCGCTTCGCCTTCATGCGCCGGGCTCCGTCTCGATGCGGGTTTATGCACCGACGCGCATGCTAGAGAGGATCGCAGTGCAGCAACCAGAGCGTGCATACGTATTCACCGCCGTCAGTGCAATTTTCCCGATGACGGCCGCTTGCCCGAGCGCTGCCACGTGACGAGTTCGTCGAAAGCCTTGGCGATCTCCTGCGGCGTGAACACGCAGTGGCCCTCGCGGTTGACATATTGCTGCACGAAGTTGTCGCCGTGACCGGCGCGCTGCGCGAGCAACGCGTATTCGAAATCATCCGAGGCCGGTACGAGCGGATCGCCCGTGTCGTGCAGCTCGATAAACGGCCGCAGCAGCTTCCCGGTCGGCGTGTACCACTTCGCCAGATACTCGCGAGCCCTTGCCTCGCCGCGGTAACGCGTCACGCCGTCATTGAGCGCGGCATCGTCGCCGCTGCCGACGTAAATCAGTTCGGCGTTGTCGAACGGATTGCCGTGTGTGCGCTGCTGCATTTCCTTGACTTCGAAGGTGTTGAACGCGATTACCGGGATAATGTTCTTGCGGTCCGCCGCGCCATACCAGCGCAGCAGTGCCTGCAGCGCCTCGGGTTTCTGCGCGAATGCGCCGGCGATCTTCGCCTCCACGCGCGCGTCGGGCATATAGTCGGCCGGCACCGGTACCAGCGGGCCGAGCAGATCGGGAAAGTAATAATCGAAAGCCGCGCGTACGGCGAAATCGCGCTGAAACATGGCGTCGCTGGAGCCGATGGCGCCGCAAAGCGACAGTGCACCCGCGTAGACGTCCGGTTTGGATTCGATCGTCAACGCCGTGAGCGTGCCGCCCATCGACATGCCCATTACCCAGGTCTGTTTCGGCGTGCCGTGCTGGTCGCTGAAGTGCTGGCGCAGTTTCTCAGTATCGACGTAAGCCTGCTCCACGGCCCAGCCGGTTTGCGTGTACGCCGATTGCGCAATCGCGTATCCGCGTTCGAGCATCGGCGTGAACATCGGCGAAATCGGTTCGTTCGCGCGGAACTTCACCGGGTCGACCGCGTAGCCGTGATAGAACACGATGAGTTCGTGATTCCAGTTCGGCGGGACGTCGATGCGATAGTCGGCGCCTTCGTGCCGACCGATATCGACGGGCGCGGCGACGATGCCGCATGCGACCAGCACAAAACACAGACCGGCAATGCCGCGCATCGAAACCCTCCTAGTCCGCAAGTTCCACGACGATCGTCGCCGGCGCGGCGGCGATATGCAATTCGTCGTCGTGCCATTGCGCCGGTTTGCCATTGATGCGCGCCGCGCCGTGGCGATCGGGCAACGGCCACGCCAGGATGAATCCTCCCGGCGGTTCGAGCCCGCCGGCAATGCGCAGCCACAATCGATGCGGCTCGTGCCGCAACTGGTAACTCAACATGCCGTACGGCGTGCGCAGATGCTCGATCGCGACGCCGTCGCCTTGCAGCCAGTCCGCAGGCACGCCCGCCGCCAGCACGAGCGCGTCGCCGCGTTCGTAGGCGAACAGGTCGAGCGCGGAACGGATGAAATCCGAGGCGACCCACGCGTGCGGCATGTCACCGATGAAGCGCAGCTTGCGTGCATCCTTGCCGACGACTTCCGCCCACTGGTTCCATGTCGCCGGACGCGCGCCGCTATCGAAGAAGAAGTTGACCAGGTCCTGTGCGCGCGCACGCCAGCCCAAGCGCACAAAACTGCCGACCGTGCGCCACTCGTACGGCGTGTAGTCGTCCCAGGATTTGGCGCCGTCCCGGCGCGCCATGAATTCACGCCAGTAGCGTTCGAACGTATTGCGCAGCAATCCAGCGGGCAACAGCGCTGACGCATCCGCCGGCGCGAGCGCTACCGTCGTCGACGTCGCATCGAAATCGCCAAGCTCCGCGCAACCGGGGACGAAATCGATCGCATGCGCCTGTGTCGCTGCTGCGAGCGACGCGCGCAGGTCGCCTGCGAACGCGTCGCGCATTTGCGCGTAGCGCGGCGCGTCGGCGCGCGCGAGTGCGCGCGCGGCGTCGGCCGCATCCGCATAGCCGGTCAGCGCCCAGAAATCATCCCAATACGAATGCTCCGGTTTCGCCGAATAGCCCTCGTGACTGATCGACGCCGGCATCAGACCTTTGAACGCCGGATTCGCCGCTCCGGTTTCACTGGCGCGCAGTTTCTCCATGTACGCGATCGCGCGCTCGACGTGCGGCCACTGTTTTTCCAGTTCGGCGCGATCGCCGCTGTAGCGATACAGCTGCGCGATCGCGTGGATCAACTCGCCATGGCTATCGTTCTCCGGTACCGGATCGGCGCCGCGGTGATCGACGCAACACGGCACCTTGCCGTTACTGAACTGATGCGGCGCGTACCAATCGATGTAGTCGCGCACCGCTCGGGTTTCGCCGAGGCGCAGCAATGCGTCCGCCATCATCGCCCCATCGCGAATCCACGAACGCGCGTACGCGCGCGTGCCGGGGCGCAGCGCCGCGTCGTCGCGTGAGATCAAAATGTGCGCCAGCGCCGTGCGCAGTGTGTCGCGGATGCGCTGCGCCGAAGCGGGCAATTTCAACGTCGCGCGATTGAGTCGTTCGCGCCACTGCGCGCCAACCGCGGCGCGTTCGCGCTCGACATAAGCCCGGTCGATAACCGAGGGAGCCCTCGTACCGCTCATGGGTACGAGCAGATCGATTTCATCCGCCGCGCCGGCTGCCAACTGGAATTTGTATACGAGAGCGGCGGACAGCTGGCCGGTATCGTCGCGCATTTCCGCGGCTTCCGCGCGCATGGGTTTGCCGTCGAGACCGAGCCGCACGACTTCGTCCGGCGTCGCCGACAGCACGATAGGAGCGCCGTCGACATCGACACTCGGGCCATGTACATGGATACGCCTGATCGCACTCACGCCACCGGGCGTGGTGAGGAACTGCGCCGGCGGATTGACCTGGAACGGCCGCAGCGCCAGTTGCAACGTCATCGCAAGCGGCGCGGCGCTCGGATTGCGCAAGCGATAGCGCGCGATGAGCTGCGCGTCGTCGCGCGTGCCGCGCGCGAAGCTTTCGATGTCCAGCTGCAGCTTGTCGGTTTTCCACTGCACCGCAGGCATCGGCAGATAGCCGTCGAGCAGCGATTGCGTCGCCGTTACGTCGGCCCAGCTCAGGCGCCGACCGTCCACGAGCACGAACGGCTCGATCGACCAGCCGCCCTGACGCGGTTCAATTGCGCCGTCTTCGCTGATCAGCGCCGGCGCATGGCCGCCGTCGACGCCAACGATCGTCCAGTACGGCTGCTCGCTGAAACCACGCGGATAGGTGCCGCGCGCGACCGCTTTCGCCGCGCGCTGCACGCGCTCGTTCGGAGTTGGCGGCACCGGCGCACCGTGTTCCGGCGGCAGCGCGCGAATTTGCAGATCATCGAAATATACCGCGCCCTTGCCGCCGTCGCGTCCGGAAGCAACGGTGAGTTCTATCGCCGCACTGTGTTTGAGTTCGCGGTCTTTTGCCGGCCCCCAGGCGAATTCGATCTCGCGCTTGCGCACGTGCACCTGCTGCCACTCTTGCGGGAATACGAAATCCGGGCGATTGAACCACCATACGTTCTCGCCGCTGGCGTCGATCAGCTTGAGTTGCAGGTTGTTGACGCCGGGCAGCAGCCTGGGCGCCGCGGCGGCCATGGCTGGCCGAGACAGGCCCGCCGATTCGCCGCGCACCCAGAACGAGATTTCATAGTTGTCCGGCAGATCGAGCGGCAATGACCGGTGTGCCGTCGCGTAGCCGTTGACGTGATCGAAATCGAATTCAAGCCGCAACGCTTCGCCGATCTTGCCGTCGGCGCTGCTGATCTTCGCGCTGACGTCGTCGGTGTATTGAACGGTCCACGGCGCGAGCGTTTCGAAGTCGTCGAGCACGCGTGCGCGCTCGCTGGCATGCGCTGCGGACGCGACGAGCAGCACGGAAAAGATGCCTGCAAAAAGCATCACGTTTTCACGCTGCCGAGCAGCAAACCTTGGATGTAGTAGCGCTGCAGCACAAGAAACAACGTCAACACCGGCAGCACCGTGATCACGGCGCCGGCCATCATCATTTCCACATCCTGGATGTGTTCGCGCGAGAGCGAGGCGAGCGCCACCGGCAGCGTGTAATGCGACGTATCGGTGAGCACGATCAGCGGCCACATGAAATCGTTCCAGGCGCCGAGGAACGTGAAGATCGCCAGCGTGACCAGCACCGGCTTGAGCATCGGCATCACGATTTGGAAAAAGATGCGCAGCTCGCCGGCGCCGTCGATCCGCGCGGCTTCGATCAGCTCATCCGGAATCGAGCGCGCGTACTGACGCACGAGGAAGATGCCGAACACGGTCGCCAGCGCCGGCACGACGACGCCGCCATAGCTGTTGACGAGGTGCAGCTGCTTCATGATCAGGAACAGCGGCAGCATCGTCACCTGCGCCGGAATCACGAGCGCGGCGAGCAGCACGGCGAAGATGCGTTCGCGGCCGCGGAACGGCAGCTTGGCGAACGCGTAGCCGGCCATCGTGTTGACGAGCAGCGACAACATGGTGATTGCGCAAGCGACGATCAGGCTGTTGATGAAGTAATGGCCGATGCCGATGCGCGCGAACAGCTCGCGATAGTTGTCGAGCGTGGCGCGCGCTGGCAGGAGTGGCGGCGGCAGGTGGCTGGCCGCTCCGACCGGCATGAACGACGCCGATAGCATCCACAGCAGCGGCGCCAGTGCGATCAGCGCGAGCAGCACGAGTGCGGCGTTGATGATCAACGCGTGCATGCGGGATTCGCCGATGGCGCGCGTCATAGCAGATCCCGCTTGCGGCCGAATCGCAGCAGCAGCGCGGTCGCGCCGAGAATGATCGCGAACAACAAAAACGCGACTGCCGACGCGCGGCCGAGATTCCACCACTTGAAGCCTTCGTCGAACATAAAATACAGCACGCTGACCGTGCTCTGCAGCGGTTCGCCCTGCGTCATCACGTACGGTTCGGCGAACAGCTGGAAATAGCCGGAGATCGTGATCACGCCGACGACCATCAGCACCGGTCCCAGCATCGGCAGTGTGATGTGCAGGAATTGGCGCCAGCGTGAGGCGCCATCGATGCGCGCGGCTTCGTACAAGTCCTGCGGAATGCCTTGCAAGCCGGCGAGCAGAATCACCATGTTGTAGCCGAAGTTCTTCCATACCGCGAACAGGATGATCGCCGGCATCGCCCAGTGCGCATCGCCGAACCAGTCGACCGGCGCGACGCCAAGATGCGCGAGCGCCCAATTCACCAGTCCGTAGCTCGTGTGGAACAGATATTTCCAGATCACCGCCACTGCGACGACGGTGGTAACGACCGGCGCGAACAGCGCGGTGCGGAACAAGCCTTTCGCGCGAGCGGCCGGTGCATGCAGCAGCAACGCGGCGCCCAGCGATACCGCGATCGACAGCGGCACGCCGACGCCGACGAAGTAGAACGTGTTGGCGAGCGATTTCCAGAACAGCGGCGTCTGCAGCAAATCGGTATAGTTGTTCACGCCGGCGAAGCGCAGATTACGCAGGTCGGCGAGCGCGTACAGATCGAAATCGGTGAAGCTCAAGCCGAACGCGGCAAGCACCGGCACACCGAAAAACAATCCGAGCACGATGAGCGCGGGGCTCGCAAAAAGCCAGCCGATGCGCGTGGACTTCACAGCGAGCCCGCCACGCGCTGGTCGCGCTCGTGCATCCAGCGGCGCTTTTCGAGGATCGCATCGACGCGCGCATCGAGCTCATGCACCGCTTGATCCTGTGGCTCGCCGCCGCGCACGACGCGCTCGCTGACTAGGCGCATTTCCTGCACGATGCGTTCCCATTCGAGCACTTTCGGGGTCGGCTTCACGCGCTCGAGCTGGTCGCGGAATGCGGCTGCGTACGCGTCGTGCACGAGTCCGGAGAGCTTCCACGTGCTGCGTCGCGGCGGCGGATCGCCGATTTCGGCGTGGAAGCGTTCCTGGATTTCCGGTCGCGACAGGAACTCGATGAATCTCCAGGTTTGCGTCTTGTGTTGCGAGGAACGGAACATCACGAGACTCGTACCGCCGGCGATTCCGGCACCCAGGCCATCCGGTCCCGGCAGCGGCGCGGTCGCCCAACTGTCTTCGAGCCCGTGTGGCGCGCGCTGGCGGAATTCGCGAATGTTCCACGGTCCTGATACGTAGAACACGAATAGGCCGTTGAAGAATTCGTCCCAGACGTTGGAAATTTGCGTCTTCGACATCGGTGGCGCCCAGCCTTGCGCGAACAGGCGCGCATAGAAGGCCAGCGCGCGGCGAAAACCTGCGCTTTCGAAATTGCCGCGCGTGCCGTCGTCGCGCAGCAGCGGATCGCTTTGCTGCAAGCCGAACGACAGCAGCTGCTCGAACTCATTGAGCGGCATCATCACGCCGTAATGGCCGTGCGCCTTGATCGCCGCCATCTGCTGTTCCCACTCCGGCCAGCTCGTCGGCGCGCGGTCGAAGCCGGCTTGCGCAAGCAGGTCGCGGCGATAGAACAGCAGGCGCGTGTCGACGTACCACGGAATACCGTAGAGCTTGCCGCCGATGACGTTGGTGTCCCAGATGCCGGGGAAATAGTCGCGCGGATCGACCGTGCTCGAGGCATCGACGTAAGGCTGCAGCGGCTCCAGGCTGTCGAGTGCCGAGAATTCCGGAAGCCACGTGTTGCCGAGCTGACAAATATCCGGCAGCGCGTCGGCGGCGAACGCGGTGAGCAGTTTCTCGTGTGCGGCGGTCCACGGAATCTGTTGCACGTCCACACGCACGCCGGGATTCTCGTGCTCGAACTGCGCGACCAGATCGCTGACGACTTCTGCTTCGCGGCCCATCGCCATGAAGCGGATCGTGGTGACGCCGCTGTCGTGCGTACAGGCGCATAACGCGAGCAGGCAACCCAGGACAAGTGTGCGCGCACGCATCGTTGTCACTTCTTCGCCGAGCGTTCCAGCCACCCACCGCTGAACCCAGCCCGCTTCAGACCTTCACGGACATATGGATTTTTGCGCATGACTTTCCAAATCAAGTCGCTGCGGTAGTTCTCGATCATCGCCACGATCGGGCCCTGGTCGATGCCGATGTACAACGTATCGACCCAACCGTCGCCCGGCACGATGCGGCCGGTGCGCAGCGGGCGGTCGGTGAAATGAAAGCTGGGGTTGAACGCATCGACGAACCCGTACTTGGTGTACACGTTGTCGCCGTAGCGATGTTGCATCTCGACGATCGCCGGCACGACGATTTCCGGCGCGAACGCGATCGATGCCGCGGCGGCGGTCGGCGCGATCGTGCCATCGTCGAGCGTGTCGCGCAGGCCGGCGCCGCGCGCGATGTAGCCATAAAATGTTTTCGGATCGTGCGCGTAGCGGTCGACTTCGCCGGGCTGCAGCTTTTCCTTGCGCGGACCGTTGCACGCGGTCAGGCCCCAGATGTTCGCGCCGTAATCCTGCCACTGCAGCGGATTGTGGATCGCGTATTCGCGCTGGGCGAACGCGGCGCGGCGGCTGTTCTCGAAATAATCCAGATCGTGCGCGCGCATGTAATCGTCGCGGATGCCGCGGAAATCGATCCAGACATGACTGTACTGGTGACCCAACGTCGGCCCGAAGCCGAGATGTTCCTGACCCTGGAAGCTGCCCCAGGTGCGGTCGTAGGTTTCGCTCCAGGCTTTCCATGCACCGGCGCCCACTGCATGTGTCGGCGAGCCGAGCGCGAGCACGTACAGCAGCATCGCTTCGTTATAACCGTGCCAGTCAACGTGAATGAAACCGGCTTCCGGGGTCCAGCCCATCGCCACGAGCGGCGCGCGCGGCGACGCCCATTGCCAGTCCACGGCCCGGTAAATCTCGTCGGCAAGCTTGCGGATTTCCTTTTCGTCGCGCGTGTCGTGGTCGTAGTAACTTTGCGCAAACAGCACGCCGCCGAGCAGCAGCGTGGTATCGATCGTCGACAGTTCGTCCCAGTGCGCAGCGTGATAGCGGCGCCCGGTTTGCATGTCGAGGAAGTGATAGAAGAATCCGTGATTGCCGCTCAGATCGGGTGCTTCGCCTTGCGGCGCATCGTGGAAAAACCGCAGCGTCGTCAGCGTGCGCTTGACCGCTTCCGTGCGCGTCATCCAGCCGCGCTCCGCGCCGACGCCGTACGCGGTCAGGCCAAAACCGATTGCGGCGATCGACGAAAAATAGTCGCCGATGTGATCGTCGGGCCAGTGATCGGGCACCATGCCGTTCGCCGTGTTGGCGCTGTCCCGGAAAAACTCGAACGTGCGTTTTTCCAGATCGCCCACCGCATGCTGCTGCGCTTTCGGCAACTCGTTGAAGCTCGGCGCCGCGCGTGCAGGCAAGCACGTGCACGCAAGCGCGGCGAGAAAGACAAAGCCCGCGACGCGGGCTTTGTCGAACGGCAGCAATGCATGCAACCTCACGTCGCGCACCACCTCACCAGCGGAAGCCCGCCGACAACTTGAACGTGCGCGGCACACCGGTGATGTTGCCGGTGATGTTGTAGATGACGTTCGGATTGAACACTCCGTTGCTGCCCCAGTTCGTCGTGTAGTCGGAGTAGTTCTTGTAGTTGAAGGCGTTGAGCAGGTCGAAGCGCACGTACGCGCTCATGCCGTGGGTCAGATCGAAGTTCTTGGTCGCCTGAAAATCGATGTCGCGGTAGCCGAACACGTCGCCGCCGAACAGAAACTTCTTTTTGCCGTCATTTGGCAATACGCCAACCGGCATGCATCCGGCGCCGTTCGGCAGCGTTGCGCCATAGCAGGCGATGTCATCGAGCGGGGTCGGCGTCGCCAGCGTAAGCTTGCCGCCGAACGTTATGTCCCATGGACCATCAATCGAACCGGTGGCGACGAAACGGTGTTTTGGCACCGCGTTCGAGGTGATGAATGGATACTGCTTGATCGACTCCTCGTCGAACGCATAGTGCTCGGTGATCGAGCGGTTCTGCGTCGCGTGCGTGTACGTGTACGCGAGCGTCACGCCCCAGCCGGATTCTTTCGTGTACGGCTTGTCGGCGGACAGCAGCAAAGCATTGCTGCGCGTCTCGATGCCGTTGTTGGCGATAATCAGGTTGCCATAACCGGGTACGCCGGTGACAAAACCGTTGTTGCACCACGGCTGGCAACCGTTCTTCCAGAAGGTGCCGTCGGGGTAACGGTTGCCGAGTGTGAACACGAGCCCGTCCTTGCTGACGATGTGCTGGATCGTCGCACTCGTGTTCCAGCCCCACAGCTTGTTGCGCATGCCGAGGCTGAACTGGTCCGAATACGGCGCCTTCAAATCGTTGTTGATCAGATCCACTTCCTGGCCGGCGTTGGTACCGGCCAACAGCGACTGCAGTGTGCCGAGGCCGCCGAAATACTTCGGATCCCATTCCACGCAAGTGGGACCGATCGGACAGGTGCGCGAGGAATCATTGAAGTAGATCGTATCGGTCGGCAGCGCCGCTTTGGTCTGCTCCAGCTGCAGGTAGTCGTACAAGTCGCGATCGTATGCGCGGCCGATGCCGCCAAACACGACGTGTTCCTCGTCGCCGTTAAGGTCGTACGAGAAACCCAGCCGCGGCTGCCACTCGTCCTTCGGCGCACTGCGGTTGTGACCGTTGCTGATGTAATCGTTGATATCGACGCCACCGGCGGCGAGCGCCTGCGCGTAGGTGACACCCGGCGCGCCCGGATACGGGCCCTGCAATCCGGCGACCACACCCGCCGGGGTGACGTAGTTGAGGTACGACGGCGTCTCTTCATAATCCCAACGTATGCCGAGATTCAACGTGAGCCGGTCGTTGACGGCCCAGTCGTCCTGGATGTACGTACCGAACTGCTTGTTCGATGAGCGGGCCGTGGGCGTCAGGCCAGGCACGGGGCTCGGGAAATCCACCTTGTAGGGAATCGCCGAACTGCCGGCCGACGTGACGTCGTAATGGAACACCGGATTGCCGTTCGGATCCGAGTCCTGCGCGAGCAGCTTGATCTCCTGGTATTTCACGCCGAGCTTGACCGTGTGATCGCCCATCCAATCGAGATTGCTGAACGTCAGGTCGTCCTTGATGCCGGGACCTTTCTGCGATTTGTTCTGCGTGGCGCGCGCGTCCGCACCGCCCACGTCGATGATCGTGCGGGAGTTGTCGGGCTGCCATTCGTAGATTGCGCCATTGCCGTGGACGAGCGCCATCGGTCCGTTCGTCACTTTTTGCCAGGTAAGCAGCAATTCGTTGAACCAGCTGTCGGCGCTGTGTTGCCAGCGCGCATCGATGCGCGTGTCGTCATTGACGACATCGACACCCACCGATGCCGCTGAAGTGCTGCCAACGTTATCGCGCTGCGTTTCCTTGCGCACCTTGGAGCTGAGTTCGACGCGGTCGCGGTCGGTGAGCTCCCAGTCGATTTTGCCGAAATACAGGTCCTCGGTGAATGGCAGGTCCGCAGGACCGAACTGCGCCGCGACATCCGGCGGCAGAAACTGCGCGGTGTCGGTAACGCCCGGCACTACCGTAATCGGCGTGTCATAGCGCTTGGCTTCGTAGCTGAGGAAAAAATGCATCGTGTCCTGGATGATCGGGCCGCCAACGGCGACGCCGTATTCCTTCTCGTGCGACTGGACCTTCTTGCCGGAAGCTTTCTCGCCGGGTGTCTCGTCGCGCCAGCCGTCGTCGGTGTACTGGTCGAATACCTCGCCGTGAAAATCGTTGGTGCCGGATTTGGTTTCGGCGGTGACCGCGGCGCTGGAGATCTGGTCGTACTCGGCCTTGTAGTTGGACGTGATCACCTTGTATTCGCCGATCGCCAATTGCGGAAACGGGTTGCCCTGGCTGAAGAACTGGCCGCTGACGCCGCCTTCTTTCACGTAGTTTTTCTGGCCGACGCCATCGATGTAGACATTGGTGGAACTCGTGTTCTGCGCGCCGCCGTGCAACGAAGTGTGACCGCTCGAATCGACCTGAAATGCCATGCCCGGCACGGTGTCGGCGAATTCGAGGAAGTTGCGCGTGATCTGCGGCACCGTGTTGATCTGGTGCAGGGAAATCGTGTTGCCGACTTCGGAGGTCTTCACTTCGGCCAGCGCGGCGGCACTCACGGTCACGCCGGCCAGCGTCGTCGTCGTTGCCGGAGCCGGCGTCGGCACGGCGCCGGTGAAATCCAACGTGGAGGTGGACGCCACGGACAGCGTGATCGTCTTGGCCGTGCCCGGTCCGGCATCCACCGTATACGTACCCGGCGGCAGGCCGACCAGCGCATAGCTGCCGTCGGCGGCGCTGTTGGTGTGCCGGATCGCGCCGGTCGCGACGTTTTTCGCGGTGATCTGCATTTCCGGCGCTGCCTTGCCGCGCAGTGTCGCATCGGCGGTCTGCGCCCAGAGCATGGTCGGCGCCGATACCGCGCCGGCAGCGGCCACCAATGCAACGAGCAGTCTGTTTCTCGATAGCGCGTTCATGAGTCCCTCCTCCCACTTGTTATGTTCTTGGATTCAAGCCACCGCGGTTGTTGCGAGATCCTGTTTTGCACCGCACGATTCGCGCACGACGAGCTCGGCGCCGAGCAGCTGTGCATGCTTTTCGCGCGTCGCATCGGCCCGATCCTCCATCATCAAAGCCAAACGATTCAGCGCACGAGTACCGAAATCGACGATGCGTACACGCACCGTGGTCAGCGCAGGTGTGGTCAGGCGCGCGAGCGGAATGTCGTCGAAGCCGGTCACGGCAATGTCCTCGGGCACGCGCACACCGGCTTCGCGAAATGCGCGCAGGCAGCCGACCGCCATCATGTCGTTGGCCGCAAATATCGCCTGCGGCCGCAGCTTGTTCGCGAGCAACTGCTGCGCGGCGTGATAGCCGGCTTCTTCGCCAAAATCGCCCGCCAGCACTTCGGGCGGAATCGTCGGCACCAGGCGCGCCATTGCCGCGCAATAGCCCCGCGAACGTTCGGCGGCGTCGAAATTGCCTTGCGGACCGGCGATCAGCGCAATGCGGCGGCGGCCCTGGTCAACCAGATGCTGCACCATTGCGTAGGCGCCGCCGTAATTGTCGATGTTGAGCACGGCGCAACGGGCGCGCTTGAGCGCGGTGTTCATCAGCACCATAGGCAGATCGCCGTGCAGGTTCCGGCGCAGCATCGAGGCGTCCAGATGCGGCGACATCAGCAGCAAGCCATCGACGCGGCCTTGCATCGCGCGCAGCGCCGTGGCGGCCTCGTGCGCGTCGCCGTGCGAACTCGACACGAGCAGATGCAGCCCGTGCGCACGCGCGGCGAGGTCGATGCCGCGAATCAGTTCGGAAAAGAATTCGCCGTGCAGATCGGGCAGCAGCGCGCCGATCGTTTGCGTCCGCCGCGTAATCAGCGTGCGTGCGGCGCTGTGCGGCGTGTAGCGCAATTTCTTCGCGGCCGCGAGGATGCGCTTACGCGTGTCCGCGGCCATGGCAAGATGACCGTTCAGAGCGCGGGATACCGAAGCCACGGACACTTTCGCCATCCGCGCGACGTCTTTGATCGTCACTGCCACGCCCACCTCCGGGCCCGGTCCTGGGCACTGGAATCGCAGTCAGGACGCCAATGTAAACGTTTTCATAACCTATTGCAAAAGCACCGCAACAAAACCGTGTCGATGCATTTTGCAGTGCCGGCGAGCGCTCTTTTTACTTCAGGTAATCGTGGAACAGCTTGCGGAATTTCGCCACTTTGGGCGCGACCACGAGCTGGCAGTACGGCTGCGTACCGTGCAATTTGAAATACTCCTGATGGTAATTTTCGGCCTTGTAGAACTGCCGAAACGGCACGACTTCGGTGACGACCTTGCCGTTCCAGTGCGCGCCCGCATCGGCGATCGCTTTCTTGATCGCTGCCTTCTGCGCATCATCCCCGTAGAACGCGATCGAGCGGTACTGTTCGCCGACGTCGTTGCCTTGCCGGTTGAGCGTCGTCGGATCGTGAATCGTGAAATACACCTGCAGGATGACATCGCGGCTGATCACGCGCGGATCGAACGTGATCTGCACGACTTCGGCATGCCCGGTGTCACCCGCCGAAACCTGTGCGTAATCGGGGTTCGCCACATGCCCGCCGGCGTAGCCCGACTCGACACGGCTGACGCCTTTCAATTCGTCGAACACCGCTTCCAGACACCAGAAACAGCCGCCGCCGAGC